>Ga0208814_1000386_pt1 | contig 29145 bp, 49 predicted proteins | sample MalvirAntarct_55_FD_184253 | JGI IMG/M metagenome (GOLD analysis project Ga0208814, IMG submission 184253) | Marine viral communities from the Global Malaspina Expedition - Malaspina viral metaG Antarct_55 (SPAdes) (version 2) | ecosystem: Environmental > Aquatic > Marine > Oceanic | place...
TTAAGAGCTACAGTAATGAGAGACTTCTTTGATATACTAGAGAGGTTCGACTTATACCTAGACGTAGACCACAATAAATCCAATAGCGAATATAAACTAAACGGTAACCTATTTGAGTTCGTATCAATAGACCAGTCTAGCAGACTTAAAGGACGTAAAAGAAACATAGCCTTTTTAAACGAAGCTAACGAGGCCAGTTACGAATCCTATAACCAAATACTATTTAGAACCGAAGAGCAGCTTATATTAGACTACAATCCTAGTGACGAGTATTCTTGGATATACTCAAAGGTTAAGACTAGAGACGATGCATTTTTTTGTATAACAACTTATAAAGACAATAGGTTTCTAAGCAAAGAGATAGTAAAAGAAATCGAACGCTTACAATATACGGACCAGGACTATTGGCGAGTGTATGGTCTTGGCCAGGTAGGTAGAAACAAAGCAACTATATTTACATATATAGAAGTGGACCAGATACCCGAACAGGCAGAGTTTATTTCTGGTGGCTTAGATTGGGGTTTTGTAAATGACCCGAGCTGTTTAATTTTTGTTTATGTACTAGAAGACAATCTATATTTAGACGAACAGTTTTATCAGTATGGAATGACAAACAGAGACATACATAATAAATTTATAGAACTAGGCTTTACAAGACAGACTGAGATATTTGCAGATAGTAGCGAACCCAAATCCGTAGACGAACTGCATAGGTTTGGATGGAACGTTAAGTCAGCATCTAAAGGTAGAGACTCAATTAACATAGGAATAGATTTACTAAAGAGATATAAGCTACATATAACTAGCAAGAGTATAAATACTTTAAAGGAGTTTAAAAACTATAAGTGGCAAGAGGATAAGAACGGGACGCTGTTAAATGTACCAATACAAAAGAACGACCATTCAATCGATTCAAGCCGTTACGCAATTATTAAGAAACTGACTAGACCTAGAGTTGCCAGGTATGCTATAAGATAAATTAAAAGTTTTATTAACAAAGCTTGTGTATATCATTTATTTGTTGTATATTGTAGTATAATAAATAAGTTCTTTGAAATGTTGTAATAAATCGAAAGCATCAGTAAATGTACTTAAGTGTATTGAGAATGTTTCTTTTCGAGTATGAAAATGTGTTAGCAATTATCCATATTGGTCCATAACAAAACATTTCTAAATTTAAGATAGATTTATACAGCATAAAAATTAAGAGAATGAAGAACAAAAATATATTCTTTGGGTATATGGTTCATTTAAAGGTGGTGTAAAAACACTAGCCGAGGCAAAAGATAGTCTAGCCTTACAACTAGTTTGTAAGCTCTGAGCTACCAGTCAAGATTTCTCTTAAGTCAGTCGAGTTCTTCACCGAACAACTAACGATGACTGTTAACTAGGTATGGAGTCAGGACCTCGAGAGCTTGCTACTAATGACGATTAAAAAGGTTCGATTCCTTTTCTAGTTACTAAATTGTTAAAGTCAAATTCTCAATATATACGGAATGGTAGCGCAAGCAAAGGTCAAAGCAAAACCTAACGAGGCAATAAAGGAACTATCCTAAAAATAGTAATAAGGTATATAGTGAGAGTACCTACTCTAAGACAAATCAAAATCTCTATAATTTTAATTAATGTTATGAAAAAAAATACTAAATTGTTATTGCAAAAAATAATAGACTTACCAGAATACGAGCGTAAGCAAATTATATCTGTTCTTATAGCTTCGATGCTTAACAGCGAAAGTCAAGAAGAGGCAAAGAAAACATACGATAATATTATAAACCAATTAAGTAAATAAGATGGCAGATAAATTAAAAAACAAGTGGTTAGTTATGCAGCTAATAACCGATAAGTATATTAACTCTATAGTTATAGATAAGCATATAAAATGCACCTCTTCGACTACAGTAATAGATGCAAGGGTATGGACCAATAAAGACTTAGACGAACTTTATAAAATATATCCTTTGGGCCAGGAAGGGTTCCACGCAAACTTTACTCTAATAGAGTATAAATAAGAAATGAGCTTACAGAAATGTAGGCTTTTTTTTGTCACTCAAATAAATTAAATTTACGTTATATATATAAGCATATGAAAAAAATAGAATTATTAGTACCAACTGACTTGCATTCAATTCCGTTATATCAATACCAAGAGTTTCTTAAAACCTTTGAGAATGTAAAAGATATGACAGACGAAGAGGCTAGCTTAAAGATGCTTAAAATCTTTTGTGGTCTTACACAAAAAGAAGGCTTAGAGTTTAAGATGTCTGACGTTTCAAAAGTTGTAGATAAGCTAAATAAAATACTAGTAACTAAACCTAGCTTAATAACTAAGTTTACACTAGGTGGCCAAAAGTTTGGATTTGTTCCTGAATTAAGTGACTTAAGCTTTGGTGAATATATAGACGCTGAAAATAATCTAGGTGACTGGGACAATATGCATAAAGCAATGGCTGTATTATACAGACCTATAAAAGAAGAGTATAAAGATAAATATACTTTAAAAGATTATGACGGTGAACACTACGCCAATATATTAAAAAATATGCCTACCAGTGTAGCCGTAAGTTGTCTGGTTTTTTTTTACGCTTTAGAGACGGAATTGCTAACAGCTACTCTGAACTCTTCGCTGGAAATTCTCAAGACGAACAAGCATCTTTTGGAGCCGAACAAGATTTTAGAGTAAGATACGGCTGGTATAATAGCTTATATAAATTAGCGGGTGGTGACGTTACTAAAATAGAACAGGTTAGTAAAACTAACTTACATTATTGCTTAACTATGCTACAATACAAGATTGAGTTAGACAAGGCAGAGACAAAGAATTTAAAAAATAAATTTAAGAAAAATGAGCAATAACCAAGGAGCTACAGCATTTTTTACAATGCTAGATACATTAAGATTATATTTATTAGAAGACCCTAATATTAACACTTGTACATATGGTGACTTGGCTCAAATTGATTTATCGAAACAAACTATTTTCCCTTTAGCGCACCTAGTTCCAAACAACGCAACAGTTGACGCCTCTGGCCAAACTATAACATTTAGTGTAAGCGTTATTCTTATGGATATAGTAGACATATCTAAAGAGAAAAAAACAGATATATTTTACGGAATTACTAACGAGCAGTTTATTTTAAATACAATGTTAGCTATAGGTAATAGATTATTTAGTAGGTTTAAAGGTGGTGACTTAAGACTAGAAGGCTACCAGGCTAATGGCGGTTTAAACGCTGAGCCGTTCTATCAAAGATTTGAAAACCAACTAGCGGGTTGGAATTGTACATTTGATTTAACATTTAAAAACGACATTTATATATGTTAAGTGATGAGGTAATTCAAGAGTTACAAACCTATGCTTTAAATGTAATAAGTAAAGCTAAGTCTAACTTATCTAAAAACGGTAACACTGGAGCTTTAGCTGACAGTTTAGATTATGAAATATTTGATACTTTTGATTGGGGTGGCTACTTACAATTTGTAGCTTTAGAGTATGGAAACTATTTAGATAAAGGTGTACAAGGCGCAAACCCTAACGATTTATCTGCTCCAGGAACAGACAAAAAAGGTAATTCAACTCCAGGTTCTAAATGGTACGGAATACAAAAAGCTCCTTATAGTCCTTTTAAATTTGGTAGCGGTAACGGTCCAAGCGGTGGCCTTAGAGGTGCTATAGATAAGTGGACCATAACTAAAGGCATTCCAGACATAAGAGGTAAAGACGGTAGATTTCTACCTAGAAAATCTTTAGTTTATTTAATGACTAGAAGTATTTACCTAGCTGGATTATCACCAACTTATTTTTTTACTGAAGCTCAGGCTACATACGACAGTACATTAAGCAGTAAATTAGGCCTTGCCTTTTTAGATGACGTAAGATTAAAAACACTAGAACTATTAGACCCTTTAAAATCAAATGCAGCTTACACTCAGTTTTCGACAAGCCGAAGACCTAGAAAAACTTTTTAATTATGATATTACTTAGAAGTCCCTATATAATAAGCGTTGGCGAAGTTGCTAACCTAGGATTTTGTATTTTACGATTAACCATTAACGGAGCGTCTACGCCTCAATATACTATTACTAAAAACGCTTATCAGTTTCTAGATGCTAGTAATAATCCTAAAGGTTTCTGTAGCTTTGATATAGCTGAGCTTTGTAGAGACTTTATAACAAATGTTTATCAAAATTTAGGTGGTAATGATAATGTACAAACAGTTGCTATTTCTTGGGTTATTCAAAGATATAATAATGCAAACCCTAGCGTTTTATTATCACCAAATGTCACTGGTTCGGATACTGGTATAAACGGTTATACTTCATTTTCTCAAGGGCTTAATGCAGAAATAACAAGCGATACATTGCTATTGTCTGGCGTTAAAATATATCTGCCATTAAACGTTAGAACAACTATATTTAATTTTGAGTCTGGCAGTATTGAAAAATATAGCACAACTTCATCAGCAACGTCTTTAAATGTAGACGGAAAAATAATAGAAATTGAGAGAATAAGAGAATGTAAATATCCTCATCACAGAGTAACATTTTTAAATAGGTATGGAGTGTTACAAGATTTGTTCTTTTTTATGAAACGAATTAATAGCACTGCGGTAACTAATGAAAATTACAAAGCTAATGTCTTAAACTTATTACAGGCAACTCCAAGCTATTCTACAACTAGTCACGTTAATAAAACGTTTAACTTTAAAGGCCAACAATCTTTTACTATGTCAACGGGTTATGTAGACGAGTCTTATAATCCATATATAGAAGAATTAATGTTGTCAGAGTTTGTATGGGTTGACCAACAACTTGGTAGTTCAGGGGTTACACCTTGCGTTTTAAATACTCAAAGCTTTACTAAAAAAACTAGCTTAAACGACAATTTGGTAGAATACACTTTAGAATTTTCACCTTCTAATCAAATAATAAACAACGTTAGATAATGAGATTAATAATAATTATTTTATGTTTTATTCTTTTAAGTAGCTGTAAGCCTTTTAAGAAAATACCTAAAGACTTACCTAGTATAGCAGCTAATCAAAACTTTAAATAATGAGAAAAGAATTATCGTTATACGTTAGAAATATTTACGGTTTAAATGAATCTGAACTAGCAAACCCAGCTTTAAGACCTTTTGAAAGGGTTGAGTTTTTTAAAGATGAGACAGTGACGTTAACTCAGACAATTAAAAATTCTACAGTACCCGACAAATTATTTACAGACTTTACACAAGGTTTCACAATACCAGCTAGCTCGGTTAATAATCAAATTTTTAAGCATTATTATAACAATGGTATCTTAGGATTTGACGCTAGAATAAAAGTTCCAGCCAGACTTGAATTAAACTTACTGCCATTTAAAGATGGCTTTATAAAACTTGAGTCTGTTGTTATGGAGTTTGGAAAACCAAAAAGCTATAAGATTACATTTTATGGTAATACAGTAGGCTTAACCGAATTATTTGGCGAAGACCAATTATCAAATTTAGATTGGTTAAACAATTTTAGTTTGTTATATGACGGTGCGGTTATAAGGTCTAGGTTTACAGATAATAATAATGTTACTGTAGAAGGGGTTCAATATGTAAATCCTATTATAGCTCCACTTATAACACACACTAGAAGATTGTATTATAACTCTGGCCAATCGGTTGTAGCTGGTGACGGTAATTTATCATATACCGCTGGTGAATTAAAAGGAGTTAGAGCTACGGATTTAAAATACGCAATAAGAAACGAAGTTATAATTAAGGCTATAGAAAAAACATATCCAACAATTACCTTTGGTTCAAGCGCTACTAGATTCTTTAGAAATAACAACGCTTCTTTTTACAATATGTATATGTGGTTAAGCAGACGTAAAGGCAGCGTACAAGCTGACCCAAACTTTGAGGCCCCTGTATATCCATTCTTTGTGCAGTTTCCGACCTCTACAGATACTTTAGGCTCATCTGACCCAGTAACAGGAATAACGGTTAATATACCTATCTTTTACAATAACTGGGACGCTTCTTTAACTTGTGCTATTGGCGTAGCGTCAGGCTCTGGTAGTGTTATATATAACTACGAATTATCTTATAATGGTTTAGCTGTTAGTTCGGAGTTTAATCTTACAGGTAGCCAAGCCGTTACAATTCCTAATAATTTACAAAACGTAACTTCAGGTACCTTTACTTTAATTATATCACCACAATCTAGTTTAGTTCTTAGCAATGTAAGGTTTGATATTATACGAGAGGACCGAGATAATGATGACGAAGAAATTAACGTATTTCAAACAGGTACATTTACAATAACAGCGGCTTTTGATTTTATTATTACTCAGCAAATACCACAAATGCAAATATTAGACTATCTAACAAACTTGTTTAAGATGTTTAATTTAATTGCTTATGTAACATTTGAGCCTTCAACAGGTATATCGACTATTGAAGTTCAGGATTATAATCAATATTATTTTGGTAATACAGCTTACACTTTAGGTTATAAATCTATAGACATAACTAAATATGTAGCTGTAGACAATCAAACTATATCTACGGCCTTACCTTATGGTGAAATTAATTTATCCTATAAAGATTTAAAAACCTTTTTTGCTTCATTTCATAAACAAATAACAAATCAAAATTGGGGTACCGAAACTTATAGAGGCAATGATAATACTCTATTTAGTGGCGATACTTATAAAGTCGAAATTGGATTCGAACACCAAAAATACGAAAGGCTATTAGACGGAACTGGTCAAGCTGTAAAAACTGTTCAGTGGGGTTGGTCTGTAGACGATAATGAAGAGTCTTATATTGGAAACCCTTTACAATTTTATGCTTATCGTAAAACTGTAGGAACTATTATATCTTTTATGACAAACGATAGTACTCTTACATTTACAAGAAATTATTGGTTACCAGCTAATAGTATTATAACAGGTGATACAACCGCTGGCCAAAGTCTAAACTTTTTTCCAGAAGCTGACGAGTGGACCTTTCAAGTTAACTTAAATACTTTATTTAAAAACTATTACGAGATTTATATGGAAGGTATATTTGATTTTGCAAAAAGGATTATATCCGTAGAAGCATATTTACCAGACGCAGTATTAAACGGTTTACAACTTAATGACAGATTAATTATAGGTGATAGGACATACTTAATAAACTCTATAACTACAAACTTCGCAACAGGTAAAAGTAAATTAGAATTATTAACTGAAAACTTAAAACAAATACTAACATAATGTTAAAAATAATTATAGACTTATTAGAAAATGCTAACGGTGAGACAGAAAATATTAGAATAGCTCAAGGTAAGTATAAACTAGCTGGTGGTTTTAAAGAATCATATAATCAATTTAAAAAAGAATTACTATGGTTGAAAAAATAGGTATTGAGGTTGAGGTAAAATCCAAAGGAGCTTCAGCCGCATTTAAAGAACTAGGAAACGATATAGGTGCTTTTAATAAAAGTTTAGATAAAAATAGAGATGCAGTATCGGCTTTTGATTCTGTTACGGGTGGAGCAGTATCTCAAGCCAGAAATATGTCTAAGTCCATTAAGGGAGCTATAGTAGCAATTAAAGGATTTAACGCTAGTTTATCTTTAACTAAAAAAGCAATATTAGCAACTGGTATTGGTATTCTAGTTGTAGCTTTAGGGGCCGTAGTAGCTTATTGGGACGATATAAAATCTGTTATGTCAGGCGTATCTAGTGAATCTAAAAATATTTTAGAGAATCAAACTAAAACTACCGAAAACGCTCAGAAAAATTTAGATATGATTTCAGCTACTGAGAACATTCTAAAACAGCAAGGTAAAACTGACAAAGAAATACTACAGCTTAAAATAGCTCAAACAGCCGAAACTATAAAAGCTTTACAAGCTCAATTACAAACACAAATAGACCAACGTAAAGTACAAAAAGAAACTGCTCAACAAAGTCAAGATTTTTTAGCTGGAATGTTAAAATTTGTTTCTTTACCGTTAACTTTAATTTTAAAGGCTTATGATTATATTACTGGTAGTAATGCTTCTAGAGTATTTAATGACGTTGCGGCTTTAGCATTTAGTACGGAAGACGAAGACGCTGACCAGGCTATAGCTGACGCTCAAAGTAATTTAACTAAGCTTCAAAATATGAAAGCTGGTTTTGAAAATACTATAATAGCTAAAGATAAAGCAGCCGCTGAAAAGGAAGAAAAGGCCGCTGAAGATGCTGAAAAAGCTAAAGGTGAAGCTATAGAACGAATACGTCAAGGTCTTATAGACACTGAAGCAAAAGAGAGAGCCGATAAATTAAAACAAATAGAAAACGATTACTTAGAACAGATTGCTTTAGCAGAAAAATATTACGGTTTAGAATCTGACGAAGTTATAAAATTAAGAGCTGCTCAAAAACTTAAAGAAGACGAGCAACAAGCTATTTTTGACGAACAAGACGAGAAAAAACTATTAGACGCTCAAACTAAAAGATTAGAAGAACTAGAGTTAGCTAAAGAAACTGAGTTAGAAGATTTTCAAACACAAAGAGACTTATTAGCAGAGCAAAGACAAGCTATAACAGATGACGAGTTAATAACTGACCAACAACGAAAAGACGCTTTAGCTGCTAACTCTGAGGCTAGTGCAAAAATAACAGACCTTGAATACCAAGCTAAAAAAGATTCTGTATTAAGTTACGCACAATCTTTAGCTCAATTTAGTAGTATATTAGGTAAAGAGACAGCCGCTGGTAAAACTCTAGCTGTAGCTTCAGCTTTATTTTCTACTTACCAAGGTGCTAGTGATGCTTTAAAAGATGATACAATTCCTAACACTTTTGCTAGAGTTGCCGCTGTTGGTGCGGTATTAGCTACAGGTTTTAAACAAGTTAAAGGTATTTTATCCGTTAATGTTCCTGGGAATACTACACCGTCTCCAACTATGGATGCTAGTGTGGATGCTGCTGGTCCTGCATTTAATGTTGTAGGCCAGGGCGGTAGTAGTCAGTTAGCTTCAGCTATTGCAGACCAACAAGCTGCTCCGTCTAGAAGTTATGTAGTAGCACAAGACGTAACGACAGCACAAGCTTTAGAACGTAGTATAATAGATTCGGCTAGTTTAGGATAAATACAAATAATTAATTTAAAACGTTATATAATTATGAAAGTAGTAGAATTGATAATTGACGAAACCGATTTAGAATCTGGAGTTGACTGTATAAGTATTGTAGAGCATCCAGCTATTGAAGAAAATTGGATAGCTTTAAAAGACGAAAAAAAAGAATTTCAATTTAAAGAGGTCGATAAAGACCAAAGAATAATATTAGGAGCTTTACTAGTCCCTAATAAAACTATATACCGCAAAGACGGACCAGAGCAAGAACCTTACTATATATTTTTTAATAAAGATACTGTAAGACTTGCAAGTGAATTATTTATGCAACGAGGTTATCAAAATAATGCTAGCTACGAACATATAGAAAAAATCAATGGATTAACTTTAGTTGAATCTTGGATAATAGAATCTAAAGACCAAGACAAAAGTAATTTATACGATTTAAATTTACCTGTAGGGACTTGGGTCGGAGCGGTTCGAGTACATAATGATAAAATCTGGAACGACATAAAAGAGTCAGGAACTTTAAACGGTTTTAGTATAGAAGGGATGTTTGGCGAAAAATACCAGACTGAGGTTAAAGCACATAAGCAACAAATTGAAGACGGTTTAAAACTATTATCAATTAAAAAAGCTTTACTAGAAAATGACAAATAGAAATCGAAATATACCTTTACCTAAAGTAACTCCTATAAATGGTAAGCGAGCTTGTTATTGTAAAGACGAAAATACTTACAGTCGTAAATGCTGTGACGGGACTTACTGGGCGCAAGGTATTGGTACTATTATAAGAACCGAATATTTTATTATAGCTGAAAATAGAGACGAGTTGTTAACCGAAGACGGAAACGACTTTATGGTTCCCGAAGTTTAAAAATACAAATAAATTAATCAATACGTTATATAGATATGAATACAAAAAATGTAGTATTTAACAAGCTGTTTAAAGACAAGACAAAACCTTTAACTAGAGCTGAATTAAGTAAGAAAAAATTAGCTTTAGGTTTAGTCGATGATTTTACTTATTCCGATGCTGAAGGTCTTAGACAAGAAGTAAGTAATTTACAATACTTTACGCAAGAATGGTTTCCTCAAAAGTTTGACAGATGGTATGATTTAGGTAGAGAAATATATTCTATTTACTTTCAAAGAGGTGAGGCGTTAATTACTCAAACTGATATAGACAGAGATAAAGAAATTTTAGATAAGATTTTAGAGTCTGCAAATGATTTAGGTTTAGACGTTAATCAAATTTATCCAAACTATGACTCTCACAGAGAGGTAGTAGACGAGGGTATATTTAATCTAGAAAAATTTGAAGAACAAAAACAAGAATTTGAAAACGAATCTAAAAGCGTATAATATGAACACAAAAAAAGCAGTATTCAGTAGATTATTTGGTAAAAAGACTTTATCAAAGACACAGTTAAAAAATATAGATGTTAACTTAAGTCTAGTAGGTGATATAGACAACGAGTATGACTTTTTAGAACTGTCTTACTCAGAGGCTAGTTATGGTGTTGAATTTATGGCAGAGTGGGAACAAAAAATTTACGACTTTAGCGCTGAACTATCTATCGCTGTAGATAATTATGTAATAAACGGTGCAGCTTACAGTTTTCAAGAAACCGCTGACAATATGAAAGTCAAAATTGAAGAGTTAGAATTAAAAGCTGAAGAGTTGGGTATTAGTCCAGATAGTTTAATTTCTAATTACGAAGAAATTAAAAATATTTTAGATAGTGCTGACTCTGTTGACACTGAATTTAGAAATGCTTATAAAGAAGTTTTAAGAGCTTCAAATAATTTACCTTTAGCTGATTTTTCATAATATGGGAACACTAGATATAATAAATAGAAAACTTTTTAGAAAAGACGAAACTGTTGAAATGATAGTTAAGCGTATGTATAAAAAGATGGACCTAGAGAATTACCCTTGGGACGAATGTATTGCTGAACAGACTAAGAAATACGGAACCGAAGCGGCTCCAAAGATTTGTGGATATATAAAAGAAAAATACGGCGCATAATGAAAGACAATAAAATTTTTGCAATTTTAAAAAAGACTTCACTAATGAAGCTTAAAAATTCTAAAGTAAATCTAGCTGCTATAGATGACTTAGATACCGCTATAGACAAAGCTGAAATCTACAGTAGAGTTATTTTAATAAACGAAGCTATTTCAGACTCAGACCAGTTATTAGATATATACGAAGAGCTACAAGTTTTGGCTGAAGTATATTACAGTAAATACGAAGATATTAATAATTGGTATTCTCAATTAAAAACAGAGAGAAACAATCTAGAGGAAAAAATGAATACATACGAAACTCTGACAGACGAGGTTGGTATTGACCCTAATACTTCAGAGTCGTATAGATATGGAGACGAATTAATTTTAGATATGGACGATGAGTTTTTAACATACGACCAAAATTATGACAGATTCTTAAAAGCAGAACAAGTTGTAATAGATATGGGAAGTTTATAACAAATTCGTAGAAACAGAAAAAATAAGTAATAACCTAAATATAAATTAATAATCAATAAATAAATAAATATGAATACTACAGAAATGTTAAACCAAATTAAAACTTTGTTAGGGGCGAAAGTAAACCTAGCACAGCTTATTTTGGACAACGGGACCGTAATTGAAAGTGACAGTTTCGAAAGCGATTCAGCGGTTTTTATCGTCTCAGATACAGACAGAATTTCTTTACCAGTTGGCGAATATACTATCGAAGATGGTCGTATGCTTGTTGTTACTGAAGAGGGGGTTATCTCTGAAATTAGAGAAAAAATGGTAGAAGAGGAATTGGAAACTGAAGAGGTTATAATTGAAGCTCCTGAAGAGGTTGCAGACGAAATGGCGAAAGTTATTGAAGCTGTTGTTGAGGTTGTAGCACCAATTATTGAAGAGGTTAAAGCAGAAATTGAAGAGCTTAAGCGTAAGTTTGAGTCTATTCCTGAAGCTGAAGAGGAAGGTTATAAAGACGGAATTGCTGACCAAAAAGAAGACGAGAGAGAAAAAATGTCGTCTCAAAAATCAGTATCTAGAAAATTAAAGCATAGTCCAGAGGCAAAAAGTAATAAAATACCTATGCAAACACTATCTCAAAATAGAAATATGAATACAACTTTAGACAGAGTTATGGCTAAGGTATCTAAATTTAACAATAAATAATAAATCAAAATGAAAAGAGCAATTAAAAATAGAAATGTAAATTTAAGAACTATCACAACTAGTGGTTCTTTAGACAATTTTACTACGACCTACGAAGGCCAGTTCGCAAATGAGTGGGTATCAGCGGCGTTGCTATCGGGGGTAACTTTGGACCAAGGTTTAATTACTGTAAAGCCAAACGTTAAGTATAAAGAAGTAATCAAAAAATTAAATATGGATAATATCGTTGTAGACGGGTCTTGTGACTTTACTTTTACAGCCGATGCTATCGATTTAGAACAAAGAATCTTAGAAGTAGGTGATTACCAAGTTAACTTACAAGTTTGTAAAGCTGACTTTATTTCGGATTATTTAGCTTTAGAACAAGGCGCATCTGCATTCGTAGATTTACCAGGTTCATTCGCTGACTATATGCTAGCGCACGTAGCGGCTAAAGTAGCAGAAAAAACAGAACAAAATATCTGGAATGGTGACGGAACTACAACTGGACAATTTCAAGGTTTAGTACCTAAATTAGATGCTGAAGCAAACTCAATTAAAGTAACTCTAGCAGCTACTTCTTGGGCGGCTACAACTATCATAAGCTCTTTAGGAGAAATGGTAGATTCTGTTCCAGCGGGAGTTTATGGTAAGGATGACCTTTATATTTACCTCGGAACGCTAGCGTACAAGGCATATGTGAGAAGTCTTGGAGGGTTTCAAAGTGGTGGAGTCGGTGGCTCAGGTACAAATGCACAAGGTACACAATGGTATGCAAATGGAAACGGATTATCGTTTGACGGAATTAATGTTGTAATGTGTCCAGGGATGCCAGCAACTAAGGCCGTAATAGCTGAAAAATCTAATCTTTTCTTCGGAACTTCTTTAATTGACGAAGCTAACGGGTCGGTTGTAAAACTTCTAGATATGTCAGATTTAGACGGGTCTCAAAATTGTAGAGTAATCGTAAGATTCTTTGCTGGAGCGCAAATCGGAGTACCGCAAGATGCTTTAGTAGCAACTTTAGGATAGTAAATAAATTAACCAAACTTAGACGCCAGGTATAAAAGCCTGGCAGTCAAGGTTTATAAAACATAAAAAGAATGGCTTGTCAAGCATTAAGTACTGGTAGAGCCTTAGCCTGTAAAAATGTGATGGGCGGTATAAAAGCCGTTTATTTCGCAGATTACGGAACGCTAGGAGACTTAACCATAACAGACGGTGAAATTACTGGATTCGGTGGTACACCAGCATTTTTCGAATACGACGTTAAAGGAAGCTCAGGATTGGAGCAAACTATTAATGCGTCTAGGGAGAATGGAACGGTTTTTTACGAACAATTATTAACTTTAGTATTAACAAAATTAGATTTAGCAACTCAACAAGAGTTACTTAAAATAATTGATGCTAGACCTTATGCTGTTGTAGAAGACTATAATAATAATTATCTATTAATCGGAGCAGACAACGGAGCAGATTGTAACGGTGGGTCAATTTCAACTGGCGTTGCCGCTGGTGACCTAACAGGATTTACAATTACAATGAGTGGCCAAGAAAAACTGCCAGCATTTTTTGTAACTCCAGCGATATTACAAGCGGCTGTGTCTGCATCATTTGCGGCACCAACTCAAATTACACCGTAATAATATATTTTATTTTTACTTAAATTAAGCTACTTTTACGAGTGGCTTTTTTTATTAGCAAATTTATTTTTATTGCGTTATATATATATGCAAGTGTTAAAACCTATTACAGACCCGCAAACCTTTTTTATTATTCCTAGAATATATAATACTGGTTTAACGTTTAGCTTAAGAGACGACTCGACAAATAAGAGTATTTCTTATGAGCCTACTGTAGTTCAGGAAAACGACTATTTAAAGATTACTGGCGTATTTACGTTGGTAGAGGGTCATTTTTATGACATAATAGCGCATAACGATTATAATAAATGGAATACTAATAATGACTATTGGAATTTTAGCCCAGACACTTGGGAAAGTTTAGACAAAAAAACATTTAAAGTGACTTTAGATAGAATATTTTGTACTAATCAAACTATAGAGCAGCTAAACAACCAAGGTTACAATGTAAACAAAGGCGTTTACAAAACAGATAATTCATTTAATAACGATTATATAGTAATATGAGCAGAGGTAAGAAAAAAGAATACAAGAAAAATATACGAATGCTGAATTTAAGCCAGTATTCTCAGCCTTTAATAATAGAAGAAAAAAATAGAGATTGGATATCCTACGGGGCCGACAATTTATATTTTGATTATTTAATTAATTCTTATCAATCTAGTCCTACAGCGGTGGCTTGTATTACAGGCATAAGCCAAATGATATACGGTCGAGGTTTAGACGCTACAAATTCTAACAAACAACCAGACGAATACGCTCAAATGAAGAGTTTATTTACAGATAAGTGTACTAGGAAACTAGCTACAGATTTAAAGCTATTTGGAATGGCATCTTTTCAAGTTGTTTATTCTAAAGATAGAACTAGAATAACTGAAGTGGACCATTTTCCTGTAGAATGTCTTAGAGCTGAAAAATGCAACTACGATGGTGATATTGAGGCTTATTACTATATGGCTGACTGGGCCGACATAAAGCCAGGTGAAGAACCAAAAAGAATACCAGCTTTCGGATTTAGCAGTGAAGAAATTGAAATATATTACATAAAACCTTATAGACCAGGCTATTTTTATTATAGTCCAGTTGACTATGTCGGAGCTTTAGACTATCAAAATTTAGAAGCCGAAATTGGAACGTTTCATATAAACAACGTTAGAAATGGTATGACTCCTGGTTTACTTATGAATTTTAATTCAGGTATTCCAGACGAAGACTTACAAAACGATATAGAGAGAAAAATACTTAACAAATATACAGGCACTACTAATGCGGGTAAAATAATTATTGCCTTTAATGACGATAAGGACCAGGCCGCTACAATAGACGCTGTCCAATTAAGTGACGCTCATAATCAGTATCAATTCTTGTCGGAAGAGTCTCAGTCTAAAATTTTAGTAGGCCATAGAGTGACAAGTCCTTTATTATTTGGAATTAAAAACACAAGCTCAGGCTTTGGGTCCAATGCAGACGAATTATCTACTAGTTCAACGCTTTTTGATAATACGGTTATTAGACCATTTCAAGACCTTTTATTAACGGCTTTTGACGAAGTACTAGCGTTTAATGATATTACTTTAAACTTGTACTTTAAGAGCTTACAGCCTTTAGCTTTTGTAGACTTAGAAAATGCTATGTCTGGCGAAGAGGTTGAAGAGCAAACTGGAATTAAAGAAGATGACCGTAGTGAATTAAAAGTTATAGATGGTAAAGAAGCATACGAAACAATTAAAGAAGCTGAAGATAAAGCTAACGAGTTGGGTTGTATGGGGTATCACGAACACAAAGAAGACGATGGTAAAATGTGGTTTATGCCTTGTCAAAATCATACAGACTTAAGTAAAAAAGACGAAAGGCCCTATCTAACAGACGTTTTAAGAGACGCAATACTAAAAGAGTACTCTCAGCTAGGTGAAGACGAAGAAACTATCTTAGAAGACTTTGAATTGATTGACAGTAGACCAGCTAATGACTACGATGAGATTTTAAACTCTAGTTTAGATATGGCTACTAAATTAGCTTTTGTACCTACTAGTACACCAAATAAAAAGTCTGAACAAGACACAACTATTATTAAAGTACGTTATAGATACTATGGCAGCAACAATCCTGAACGAGAATTTTGTAGAGATATGTGGGCCGCTAAAAAGGTATATAGAATGGAAGATTTAAATAAAGAGAGTGGAGCTAACGCTACTTTAAGTCCCGCTGGCTCAAGCACCTACAATCTTTGGTTGTATAAAGGCGGTGTTAACTGTCAACATTATTGGGAACGTAGAACGTACTTAAGAAAAAACAACGAGAGAATTACAGTAGCTGAAGCGAGACGTAAAATACAAGCTTTAGACCCTAGCTTAAGAGATGAGGCTAGAATAGAAACTAATGTACCAGAGGTGGCGCAAATAGCTAAGCCTTCAAATAATTGGTGGTCGTTACAACCAGGATATAGAAGTTAAGATATGGCAACAGCGTTATTTATAAATAGAACAGACTTAGTAAGAAACACTATAATAAATGGTGATGTCGATACTGATAAATTTATACAGTTTATTCGCATAAGTCAACAGATGCATATTCAAAATTATATGGGTACTGCATTATACGACCAGATTTCAGCGGCTATAACAGCCGAAACGCTTTCTGCTGACGAAACACTTTTACTAAATGATTATATTCAGCCAATGTTAATTCATTTTAGTATGGTCGACTACCTTCCTTTCAGCTCAGTCGAGCTTAGAAATGGTGGCTTATTTAAGCACACCGCAGAAAACGGGACAAGTCCTACAACTAACGAAGTAGACTTTTTAGTACAAAAACATAGGAATTTTGCAGAGTTTTATACGAGACGATTTATAGATTATATGTCGTTTAATGCTGCTAGTAAGTTTCCAAAGTATTGGGAAAATCAAAACAACCAAATGTATCCAGATATGAATGCTACATTTACAGGCTGGGTTTTATAATATGGATAAAAAAGAATATACTATAAAATTAAAAAACGTTAGTAAATTATTAAAATATGTTTACACTAGAGACGTAAAATATAAAGAAAATAAAAAGAAATAAATGGCAAATTTAACCAATACACTAATAAGCACAACTTACCTGTCGATTTTAAAGACTAGTAATAATGCTATTTTGTCGGCTACGCCTGTATTATTAACTGATGGCGGTGGCAACAGCTCTGGCCTTACAATTAATAATGCTGGTGACTTAATCGCTGCGGGAACTATTACGTTTAATACTGCAATAAAAGACGGTACAAACTTAGTGAACGTTACGAAATTTGTAGACGAAGCAGACGGAATAACTAATAACAATAACGATACTAGTATTCCGACAAGCGCATCTGTAATAGATTATGTCTCGAATCCTAGTGAATTGGTTAGTTTGAATTTTGCAAACGATACTTTAGCTGCGGCTGGCGGTGTTAGTGTAGGTGGTTTATACCATACTGCGGGAACTGTAAAAATTAGACTAAGTTAATGTCAATGCAAGATATAAAAATATACGCCTTGAATACTAGTAGCTTAGCTATCAGTTTCACAGATATAGACACAATTTTAAAAGTAATACTGTTATTGGTAAGTATTGGATATACAGTTAATAAATGGTATTTAATGAATAAAACAAATAAATAATGAGTCCAGCAGAAATATACTATAAAACTTATTGGGGTATTGGAGCTTGTAATAATATCGGTTGGGGTATCGTATATAAGCCTTTTGTCGATTGTACGCCTTCGCCACAATTTGAGATTATAGCAGAAAACGGAGACTTCTTATTAACTGAAAGCAATAACGAATTTTTAATAACGGAATTTCAATAAAAATAAAAAACAATGGCAAATAAAAAATTTAGTGAATTTGAACTAAAAACTGACACTAGTGGCGTAAGTCATATTGTAGGGTATAATGGAGCAGAAAATGTTCAAATAACACCAGCAAACTTTATAGATACAACAGGCGGTCCTTATCTTCCTTTAGTTGGTGGCACAATAACAGGCGCATTAACAGTAAACGATATTTTAACCGCTGGACTTGGTTTAGCAGTAACTGGAGGAACTGTAGGCTCTGGTAAGCTTGTATTAGCTTCTACTAACAAAGTACATTTAAGCGGTGGTAGTGCTGGTTTAATTTTGCAAAATTCTACCGGAAGTACTAGCATTGAACAAGGCGCTGGAGCTAGTGGAGATATTTTGTTAAAAACAAATTCAATTGAAAGAATGCAGCTTTTAGCGAATGGAAACATAGTTATAAATAAAGATGTTGCAAGTGCTAATAATATATCTAAAACTTTTACTACTGGTCACGCTGTAGCTAATAGAGGTGGCTCTATTTTATTTGGTATGAATGATTCCACATTGACAGGAATGCAAATAACTACTTCCGCCGCTGCTAATAACTCATTTAATAAGCAAGAAATTGAATTTACAACACACGAAGGCGGAGTTTCTACAGGTGTGAGAATGAAAATAGATAGTGTAGGTAATTTGGGTATAGGAGAAGATACTCCTTTAATTAGTGCTTCTTATAAATCTATTGTTTCTAGTGGTATTGGTGGGGTTATAATTCGAAATAAAATAGGTGCAGTAAAAGCTCTTGACATACAGTCCGATGGAGCTGCAAATTATATATATGGATATGAAGACATACCAATGGTGTTTGCCACTAATGGTAGTGAAAAAATGCGACTAAAATCGGGTGGAGATTTGGGAATAGGTACGTCTAGCCCTACGGATAAATTAGATGTTGCGGGAGCAGCAAGATTTACTACTAATGTATCTTTTAGTAGTGCAAATGCGGGAAGAATATATAAAGCATCAAATCACGGTTTAGCTTTACAAGGAGTTACTGGAACTGAAAATGATTTTGCAATATTTACTCCGACAGGTGCGCTTAAAATAATTGTACCAACAGGAACAAATAATTTAATTTTAAATTCAGCCAATGGTAATGTGGGCGTGGCTAATTCGAGTCCTCTGCAGAAATTTGATACACCTAATATGGTAATTGGTGGTTCAACAATAGCTGGAGTATATAGAGCAAACTCCTTAGCCATAGATAATAACGGTGGTATTTCTCGCTTTTATTCATTTGGACCAAACACCTCTTCAACTGGAGCTTTTACGTTTAATACCTCAAACTCAGATGCTAGTATTAATCCTGAAAGAATGAGGCTATCAGCGGCTGGTAATTTGGGAATTGGAATTAATCCAGATGCTTTTGGAAAACTTACTGTTGGTGGTACTGGTAATTTATTAAATTTAAATGCTACTACTGGAAAAGTTAATCAGGTGTTTTATGAAAATAGTGTAGGTAGATTTTATTTAAGTACACTTGGTGGAACAGATGGATTAGCCTTTATTGATGGAGATGGTACAAGCGAGCGAATGAGAATTGACGAGACTGGTAATGTTTTATTTGGTAAAACCTCTAATGTAATAAATGATGCAGGCGCTAAAATTGGAGCTACAACAGGAACTAATATAACAAGAGCTGACAATGAAGTTCTTTTTTTAAATAGAACTAATAGTTTTGGAAGAACATTAAGTATTGGAAAAGATGGAGACAGAATTGGAGAAATAGGAACTTTTGGCGGTGTGCCTTATATAGGATACCAATTAGGAGCTGGAGGTGGAATTATGTTTAATGGTTCAAGCATTGAGCCAACTGCACTAGGTAGTAATAGGTCAAGCGACACAAACGATATTGGTAGTGTTAGTTATCAATGGCGAAATATTTATTTAGGTGCAAGTGGTGGTATATTTTTAGGTGGTACTGGTACGGCTAATAAATTAGATGACTATGAAAAGGGAGATTGGACACCAACTTTAGGAGGAACTTGGACAACAGACCCAACGACTATAACAGGTACATATACTAAAATAGGTCGATTAGTTTCTATAACAATGGCTTGGAGTGGTGGAGTTAAAACTAATGCAATTAATGGATATTTTCAAGGTTTACCATTTGCTGTAGAAAAAAATGGAACTGGTTCAGTTTCCGATTCTAGTGTAGCTGATTTAGGTAATTGCTTATTTGCAAATGTAAACAGAATTTGGTTAACTGCTACAACTTTAGGCACTACAAATTATTTATCTGGAACTTATCATACAGCTTCTTAATAAAATAATAAATAAAATAACAAATAAATAAATAAATAAAAATTAAAATTATGGCAAATTTAAAAACTTGGGACTGCAAATCGGTCGAAGTATATGTAGAAGAATCTGGAAACTCAGATGTGGTTTATAATGTAAATTGGCGTATTAACGCTGTTTCAGACCAGAAAATTCCACAACCAGCACCAGAACCTGGACAACCTGTAGTAGACAGATATTACAGCGCTACAGTTTATGGTGGTCAATCTATACCAGCACCAGAAGGAGCATTTATTCCTTTTGCAGACTTAACAGAAGCAATTGTTGAAGGATGGACTAAAGCAGCTTTAGGAGACGAAAAGGTAGAAGAGTTATATAAAAACTTAGATGCACAAATTGAACTAGAAATAAACCCTACTTCATTAAGTATGCAGATTGGTGGACCAGTAGCTGAGTAATTATTATAAATTAATTTTGTATATTTAAACAAACTTAAAAAACATATTATGAAAATTACAGAAGAACAAATCCAAAAAGTAAATCAAGTTATAAACTCACTACCTATAGCTTATTTAGCACAGGCCCAAGAGATTGTAAAAATCTTAAACGAGTCGGTTCCTAAAGAAGACAAGGTAGAAACAAAAGCATAAATGATAAAAGCATTGCGATATTTAGCTGACTTTTTAGAACAGGAAAAATGTCAATTTATAGTTTATTGGAATGGATTATTAGATAATCTAAAAATAATAAAATCATATAACTGCGAGAATTGTTTATGCGAAAAATTAACAAAATAATAGTACATAGTACCGCAACGCCTGAAGGTAGAGACGTTAGTCTAGAAGAAGTTAGACAATGGCATACCAAAGAACGAGGCTGGTCCGATATAGGGTATCATTTTTTAGTTTTATTAGACGGGTCGGTTGAAGAGGGTCGACCCCTAGAACGTACTGGTGCGCATACTAAAGGTCATAATTGGGACTCTATAGGTATTGCATACGTTGGTGGTTTAGATAGCAAAATGAATGCTAAGGATACTAGAAACGATAAACAAAAAGATTCTTTAGTAGACTTACTATGTCAGCTAAAAGACGCTTACGGTGGCATTATATACGGCCATAACAACTATAGCACAAAGGCTTGTCCTAGTTTTGATGCTAAGTTAGAATACCAAAATATTTCAGATAGGTTTTAATGGATAAATACGATTTTAGCATATTGGAGCGTTTAAGTACTGGCCCAGTGTTAGGATTTTCTTATTACGAGCCTGACCCAGTTGGCGAATACAATTACTACGAATTTGATTTATACTTAATCTTTATACAACTTAGACTTCGTTGGGAATGAAAAAAATACTAGACTTTTTAGGTAGCAATGTTTTTAAGGGAATCAGTAATTTACTAGACGACTTAATAACTAATGACGAAGAGAGACTAGAAGCAAAGCGTAAAATCTTTGAAACGCTTAAACAACGAGAGTTAGAGTTACAGAGAATGCAAGCCGATGTTATAATAGCTGAGGCTCAAGGCAATTGGTTACAACGTTCTTGGCGTCCTATATTAATGCTAGCGTTTGGTTTTATAGTTGTTTACTGTAAATTTATTGGCCCGCTATTTGATTTAAGAATACCAGTCTTAGAAGACGAGTTTTGGAATCTACTGCAAATAGGTATAGGAGGCTATGTAATAGGGCGTACAGGCGAAAAGATAGCTAAGGAGTATGCTAGTACCAAAAAGTAATTTAAGTGTCTTAAAACGCTTATATAAGCTTATAGTAGTCTAGTATATATAACTAGTCTAGTCTAGTATATTTATATATTAATCTAGTATATATCTAAGTCTAGTTATTATAACTAGTCTATAATAGTAAAAAATACATAAATTTTATTAACTTACAAAATAAAAATATAGATTTTATGGATATAGAATTTCAAATACTTAAAATAGTTGGTTACAAAACCTGGTCGGATAGAAAAAAAATAGACGCTATGCTAGAGATAGACAGCAATAATTATACTAATCTAGGTATCGACTCTTTACAAAAAGATAAAGACTTAGTTAAAAAACAAAGTAGATTTATATATCGAGCTATAAAAAGCGTAGACGAATCAGTAGGCGAATTACTTTATAAGGCTAGAGATAAAAATTGAAAAAACCAAGCCGCAAATCTCTTATAAAAAAACTAGACACAATCTTTAGCGAATACGTTAGACGTAGTCACGCTGATAGAAATGGAATAGTAAAGTGTTACACTTGCGAGAAAAAAGACTACTGGAAAGGTAAGGGAATGCAAAACGGACATTTTATATCTAGAGCTTCTAGAATACTTAGATGGACTCCTGACAACTGTAGGCCACAATGTTACGCTTGTAATTGTATGAGGTACGGGCAAAATTATATCTTTGCAATGAATCTAAACAAAGAGTTTGGTTACGATAAAGCAGACGAGCTTTTACAGAAATCTAGGGAAACTATTAAACAAGCCGACTATGAGCTTATAGAATTAATAGAACATTATAAAGATTTAGTTAATAAATTATAGTATATTTGAGGGCGGTTAACCTGTTTTCAAATCGTAATACTAAGGGGGTCATAGTTAATAACTTAACCCCTTTTGTTGTTTTACATAAAAAGTTTTTCACAATAACTAATAATTATTAACAATATTTTTATATCTTTGAACAAAACAAAACGATATGACTTATTGCGAAGACCTTAACCGAATGCTTAGATTCTCAGTCGAAGCTTTACAAAAAGAAAACGCTGACTTAAAAAAAACTAATCTAGAAATTCTAAACAAACTAGAAGAGGTTCAATCTAAACTTGAAGTTGTATTTAACGAAGAGTTAAAAGAATATTAATAATCAAACATTTATTTATGAATAATGAAATTTACAAAGGCAAAGTTACAGCCGTAAAACCAGACGGTAATTGGACCGAGTTTAATAAGTTTAAAGTCTCTATAGAGAATGAAGACAAACAGATTGGTGAGTTTAACTTTTTAGCTAGAGGCGAATTTAAAAAAGCTATTGGTGATATGATAGAGTACGAAATTAAAAACCCTACATACAACTCAGCAAAATTACACTACAAACCATTTAATAATAACTAAACACTTACTTTATGAAAACAGGCAAGATTAAAAACATTGACCCAAACGGTCTTTGGAACGGATTAACAAAATACAAAGTTACATTTGCAGACGGACAGCAATATACATTTTTTGCAAAAGGTAATTTTAAATTTAAGATTGGTGAAACTATAGCTTATGAGGTTACAAACGATGAGTATAAAAACGCTAGGATTCCACAAGACCAATACAAAGAAGAGGTTGTAGAAGATTCAAACCCTAGAGTATTTAATAATTACGCACCTAAAGCCGAATATGTAGATAAAAACGATTTAATTATTAGACAGACTTGTGTAAAGGCCTCATCTGAATTTAACTCTAGACGAAAGGTAGACGTAGTACAAGTTTTATTAGACGCTGACACAATGTATAACTGGATAAAATCATAATATGGATAAGAAATACGAATTTATAAACGACTTTGTTAATTGCGTAATACCTAAACACAACGAGAGAGATTTTGTTTACTTAGACTTACATATAAAAATAGAAGAACTCCAAGACTTTATAACTAAACATAAAGAGCATATTAATAAAAACAACGGGTTCTTAAGCATATCAATAAACAAAGCTAAAAAAGACCCTAATAAATTATATACAAATTTTAGTCGAAAAGTAGAAGTTAGTAATGAAAAAATAGTAACACACAAAGAGCAAATGCCAGATAGAGACGGCCTACCTTTTTAGTAATTAGGGGGGTGGTCGGATAGATAACTTGGGGTTATGCCACTCCCTTTTTTATTTTAGGATAGTTAATAGCTATCCTTTTTTTTTACTATATTACTAATTTTAAAACTCTACGATATGTTTGTCGACTTCAATAAGCAAATAGAAACCATTCACAAAATAAGGACTGGCGAGATCAAAACAGGACTTAAGCTAGGAATACCAGAGTTAGACACTCATTTTGTTTTAAAACCTTCGGACCTTAATTTATTCCTGGGCCACGCTAACGTTGGTAAAACGTCTCTAGTATTATTTATGATGCTATCCTATAGCGTCCGACATAACTCCAAATGGCTTATATATAGCTCAGAGAATGAGCCTTACGAATTAATTAGAAAACTTCTAGAGTATTTAATTGAAGAGCCTATAAATAAAATTCTACCTAATGACTTTAATAATGGTATTGAATTTATAAAAAAACACTTTAAATTTATATCTAACGAAAGGCTTTATACATACAAAGAATTAATAGACGTAGCTGAGAAAGCTAAGATTGGTTTCAAGTATGACGGGTTTCTAATAGACCCTTATAACAGTCTAGCTAAAGACAGGGAAACGTCTAAAGCTTTAGGTATGCACGAGTACGACTACGAGGTCTTAAGTCAGTTTAGAATGTTTTGTCAGCGTAATAAAGTTTCTTTATGGCTATGCGCTCACGCTAACACTGAGGCCCTTAGAAGAGTTTATAAGTCACCTCACGAATACCAAGGATATCCAATGGTTTGTGAGTCAAGCTCTATAGAGGGTGGTGGTAAGTTTGTTAATAGATGTGATTCCTTTGCTGTTGTACACAGATTTATTCAACACCCTACAGAGTTTATGTATTCCTTTTTACATATAAAAAAGATTAAGTCTATAGAGACAGGTGGTCGTTGTACAAGTTTAGATGCCCCTGTTAAAATGCGAGCGCTTATTAACAATGTAGGTTATTCTATTAACAACGAAAGCATAGTTAAAATTCTTAAAAGAGCTAACGCCCCGTTCTAACTTAGCATAATTATTGTAGCTTGTAAGAGTGGACATTTTAGAACTCTTATATAAAAAGCATAATAATTGGTTACAAATTACTGAGTCGCTAGGCGTTAATCCTGAAACGGCCAAAGACATTGTATCTGAGTTATATTTCAAAATTAAATTACATTTAGAAGAAAATAAGGACCAGTCGATTATGTTTAATAACGATGAGGTAAACTACTATTTTATATACGTTACTATAAGAAACCTAGTCTTTGACTTAAAGCGTAGGGAAAAAAACGTAAAGTTTGTTAGCTTAGATACTAGAGAGGATATATCCGAAGACGTAGAATATAAGGAATGGCATAACGAAGAGTATAACGACACTGACCAATATTTAAAACATAAAGTTATAAACGATTGGTACGAAAATGACAACTACTTACAAATGTTAGAAGACGCTAATCTATTAGACAACTTCAGCCAGGACAAAATGAAAGTATATTATATGAGGCGTATATTTAAAGAAGTCTTTTTAGATAAAACTAAAGTTAGTGTATTGTCCAGGAATACAAATATTACTTATTGGAGTTTAAGAAATACCATAAAAAATATAAAAAAACAAATAAACGAAGACTATGAATTTAGGCGACATATTAGAGACGATTTTTAAAAAGACTGGAGTTAAGTGGTTAGTAGAAAAAATAGTAATAGATATACTAGGCTATAAAACTTGTGGCTGCGAACGTAGAAAAAAAGCACTAAACAATATAAGAATATTTAGAACTGAACAGGATGAAATTAAATAAAAAAGATTATAAATACTGGACTATATTTAGAGCTGCTAAAAAGTCAACAATAACTAAAGAAGAGTTAAACGAAATTTCAGTTTTACATTCACATTATTTTAAACATAAATTTGTATTGCCTTGCAGTTGCAATCCTAAGCAAATTCAAAGTTGGGTCAACGATATTAATACTTTATATATAGAGTCATAATGGATATAGAAAAAACTACTCAGTGGGAAAAGGCCGTAGTGCAAATACTAAATTTAGATGGTTGGCAATTAAAACACATAGGCGGGACTAGTAGATATGACGCTAAAGGATTAACTCCTAAAGGATTTGCCGCAGTAATAGAAATGAAGTTTAGAAATAAGTACTACGAGAATAAAATGATAGAAAAAAAGAAATACGATGCGCTTATGAATTTACCAGGCGATGTCGTAAAGCTTTATTTTGTAGCCGACCCAAAAGGTAATTATTTATACTGGTTAAACAATATGAGCTTACCGCCTATAGAGATTGTCTTTGCTGGTAAAACTACTTATTGGGGTGGTGATAAAGAATCTAAAGAAGTTTATTATTTACCAGAGTCTAAAGCATCCGTAGTCTCAGTTAACACTATAGACCCAGAACCAGGCCCCTGGACTGAATACTTCGAGAATAGAAAAAAATCTAAATAAGACGCTTGAGTTATTAACAATTTGTCGTATATTGTGTAAAAACAAATAACATACAATATGACAGGTAAAATTAAATTAGGACAAACATTAAATGTTTATTATTTAAATCGAATTCACAAAGGCAAAGTAGCTTGGTTAAAATCTGATAAAGCTGGCTTAGTTTTAGAAGACCCTTTTAATTGGCGTTTTGGTGAAAAATTTATAACTATTCCATTAGGTCTGCATGGCAGACAAATATAATGGATATACTTAACGACATAAAAAGCAACGTACTAGATATAGAAGAATTTAATTTCTATAACGAGTTTCAATTACTGTCTAGTATATTAGAATCCTGGCACAAAAAATCTCAAAACAAAAACCTTACAGACAAAACTAGAGCTGAGATAGATTCTGCTTTAAAGTCTTTATCTACAATTAGCTTATACGTAATGAGTATGCAGCAAAGACAAAGAGGTTATAATGTTCAACTTAATAGATTTCGAGATGCTACCATAACCGCTGAGACGCAATTAAAAAAACTACAATATGAGGCCACAAAAATATGAAAACAATCTTAAAATATTTGCATACGCTACAATAGGAATTATATTAATACTACTCTTAACTAAATATTTATGAATGAATACGAGATAGAATACTGGCAATATACAGATGACGGTTACGATAATCGTTATATCTTAGTAAATGCTAGAGACGAACACCAGGCAATATTAAAAGCTAAATCAAAAACTATTCACTCTAAAGGACATAAAGTATATGAAAGGCAAGATTAAGTTATTAGACGGTAATTACTACGATAAAAAAGAGTTACTAGAAAAAATGGTAGACGATGAGTTTTACTATGGTGAGTTAAACAAATTAGCTTTAAGCAGCTCTAGTCTAAAGCTTATGCTAGACAGTCCAAAGACTTATTACTATGTAACTAAGTACGGCCAGAAATCTAGTAGTCCAGCTTTGACCGCTGGTCATTTATTTCACCTAGCAATATTAGAACCTGAAAAATATGCAGACTTAAAATTTATAGACGTACAAAGTAAAAACACTAAAAAGTTTAAAGAGGCTAAAGAAGAGTATGGCGAAGTATATACAGCTAAAGAGCAAAGCGACAATAACAGACTTATAGATGCATTCTTTAAAAACCCTAGAGCTGTCGAGTTATTAGGTGATAGCCATACTGAAGTTGCTGGTATTGTAAATATATTCGGTAAACCATTTCGAGCTAAGGCAGACGTACTAAAAAACAAAGGCGGCATAGTAGACCTTAAGACTACAGTAGACGTACAAAACTTTAACAAGTCAGCATTTAGATATAAATATCATTTACAAGTTGCTATATATTGCGAAGCATTTAATTGTAGTTATAAAGATTTTACGTTTCTTTGTGTGGACAAGGCTAATCTAGATATAGGTATTTGGAATGTAAGCGAGGAGTTTTACGAGTACGGACGTAAAGAATTAAAAAAAGGAATAGACTTATACGATACATACATACGAGAAGATTTTGATATAAACGATTACACAATACAAGGCACATTATGAGAAAAACACCCTGGAGAAAAATAAAAGGTAAGTGGGTCAACTTAGACGAGTTAAGTAAAACTATACCAATGCCTAGAGCGCAAAAGTGTTCAGAGTATCAACAAGTCGGTAGATTTAGCCGTACTAATAAAGCGTCTGGATATATACCTAGTCATCTATTTAAAAAACATACAAAGTAAATGAAAGCAAATAAACTAACTCAGGTTCAAAGGATTGGCCAGCTAAAAAAAACAAATTGATGATAAAGCTTAACAACATATTTCAAATACCGTTTACTAATAAACAAATGAAACGAGTAGCTGACTTAGTTATATACAATACTGGCTTAGATATATTCCACAAGTCAAGACAACAAAAATACGTAGAGGCTAGAGCTTTATTTAATTATCTAATACGGGTCGAGTTTGGACAGACGTTATTTAGAATAAGAGACTACTACTTAAGCAAAGGTAAAAAGTACCATCACACTACAGTGCTACATAGTATCCATAGCTTTAAAGAGATAGCATTTAAAAACCCTCAGTACGTTGAGATAATAGACGTTATTAAAATTCAAGAGGTTTCACCTAGACAAATCAATAATCTTATAGCAGACGTATGTAAGATAAATAGCAAAAAGCAGTTAGAGTCTACAAGAGAGTTTCTAAAAAATGTTTTACAAGAGTAGCAAATTAACAATTAGTACGTTATATATATAATGACTGACAATACTGACACTAAAAAAAAGATGCTAGAAGCCTTGGAGTTTAACCTGGGTATCGTTTCACATAGCTGTAGAACTGTTAACATAAGTAGACAGACACACTACCAATGGCTTAAGAATGACGAAGCATATAAAGAAGAGGTCGAGGCCATTTCTGAAAGTGCTATAGATTTTGTAGAGTCCAAACTATATGATAGAATTAAAGCAAACGATACGGCTAGTATAATATTCTTTTTAAAGACTAGAGCTAAGAGCCGAGGGTACCAGGAACGAACAGAACTTGTTATGCCTGAAGCTAGAAAATTTGAGATAGAAGTTTTAGGACCAGCAAATGAAAGTACAAACTAATATAGTCTACGACTATTTAAAACAAACAGATTCTAAGATAAAGATATTCCAGGGTGGGACTAGGTCTGGTAAGACTTACAATATTCTTATGTGGTTAATCTTTGGCTACGGAATGACTCAGACTGGTAAAACAATAACAATCTTCAGAGCTACTTATCCAGCGTTAAGAGCTACAGTAATGAGAGACTTCTTTGATATACTAGAGAGGTTTGATTTATACCTAGACGTAGACCACAATAAATCCAATAGCGAATATAAACTTAACGGCAACCTATTTGAG
>Ga0208814_1000387_pt1 | contig 29137 bp, 15 predicted proteins | sample MalvirAntarct_55_FD_184253 | JGI IMG/M metagenome (GOLD analysis project Ga0208814, IMG submission 184253) | Marine viral communities from the Global Malaspina Expedition - Malaspina viral metaG Antarct_55 (SPAdes) (version 2) | ecosystem: Environmental > Aquatic > Marine > Oceanic | place...
GAACAAAAACCTCGCACATCACTTCCATTTATCTTGCATCAAGCTGATATGATGGCCGCACGTATTGAATTTGAAATTGAATGGTTACCAAAGTTCTCTAAGAATAGCGTGACGGCGCCAAAGAAAAATTATACATTGGCGTCAAATAAAAAAACCAATGCCCAATCCAAGGCACTTAGTTCAATAAAAAGCCCTGGGTTAAAAAATATGTTAGATAATTTATAATGGTAGAAACTGTATTAGTATTATTAAGTTTATTAGTCGTTATCTTAGGATATACGACTTTTAACCTTTTACGCAAAAACGAAAGAGCGGAAGACATTGTAACCCAATATAATGAATATTTAACAGAATTTAACAAACAAATAAAATTTACTAGTGAGCGTTTAAAAGAAATTGATGCTAAAGGTACATTTGAAAGTGATGATGAAATCGGTTGGTTTTTTACACAAATTAAGAACTTACAAGAAGGGATAGAAAGATTCCAAATCAACTAAATGGCTATACCAAAAAAAAGAAGACCTAAAAGTAAAAACTATTTTACTCAAGAAACAGAAGACTATATTGTAAAATATAATAACGAACCTGATTCTGAAGTAAGGAGTAAAATATATGAAACTCATATACATTACCCTTTTTTTAAACTAACCCAAAATATAATCCATACTTTTAAATTCTATCATACTGAGGTTGAGAATTTAGAACATTTACAGCATGAGATTATTACTTTTCTTTTAACTAAAATGCATCTATTTGATCCTACCAGGGGGGCAAAAGCCTATTCCTATTTTGGGACTATAGTTAAAAGATGGTTAATCCTATATAATACTAAAAATTATACTAAAAAGGTTAAAAAAGTTGATGTAGATGTATTAACAGGGGAAAATTCAACCCATACTTACTCCCAAGGAGACGAAAAAGTTAAAAGTGATTTAGATAAATATGTTGATATATTTGTTGATTATACTACACAAAACATATTAGAATTATTTCCTAAAAAGAATGATGCCCAGATAGCAGATGCTATTCTTGAATTATTTAGGAAGAGAGAAACTATAGAAGTATTTAATAAAAAGGCTCTTTATATCTACATTCGTGAAATGGTAGATGTTAAAACTCCTAAAATTACTAAAATAGCTGATAAACTTCATGATATATTTAAACAACAATATATTTTTTATTTAGAAAATGGTTACGCTAGATTCTAAATCCTTCTTATATCCATATTTATAACAAAATTACATTATGGGAGCATTAGATAGTGTTGTATTTGGGAAGAAAAAATTCTCAAACATTTTGGAAGAAATATACAACAATCAAAAGAAAAAAGAAAAACAAATTTCAGGTTTAATTTCAGAATTAAAACCCCTTATCAGTGATATTGGTGATGCTACTCTAATAGTACCACTTATTAAAGAATATATGGATATTGGCGTCAGAAACGATGAACAATTAATTAAAATGGCTACTATAGTACAGCGTGCGCTTAATAATAAAAGTGGTGAAGATACTATGGGTATAACAGAAGAAGAAAAAGCAGATTTAATGGCTGAGTTAGATAAACTTAACGAAAACTTCGAGGAAACAAAAGATGGGAAATAATTTAGGATTTAGTGGATTAAATAATAACCTTAACCCCGGTCAAGCTTCACAAGAAATTTTAAACAATTTATCTGTTTTAAATTCAAAAATAATAACTGGAAGGGTTGTAGATATTATCTTAAGTAATACCCACCCTTTATTTTATGAATATGGGGGGTGGAATGGTTTAGGTACTATTTTTTTTGAAGATACTAATAACCTAGAAGGTAAAGTTACTAAAATTAAACCTACAGCAGCATCCCTAATACCTTACATTAAAAGCTACCCTTTAATAAATGAAATAGTAATACTAATTTCACTTCCTTCTAAAAATATAAATAGTTCCATTAATTTAGAACAAACTAACCGATATTATTATATAAACCCCATTAGTGTTTGGAATAATAACCACCATAATGCTTTCCCAAATCTATTAACTCCACTTCTTGATAAGAATAAACAAAAAAATTATCAAGAAATAGAAGCAGGTTCACCTCGACAGCAAGAAAATACTATCGATGGAATTGAATTTAATAGCCCATTAATTGGAGGAACTTTTAAGGAAAAATCTAACATCCACCCAATAATACCTTTTGCTGGTGATATAATAAATGAAGGTAGATGGGGTAATTCTATAAGATTAGGAAGTACAGTATCTGGGTCAAATAATACCTCTGATTATCAAAGTACTTGGTCTAATGTTGGAGAAAATGGGGATCCTATCACAATTATAAAAAATGGTCAACCACGTAATGCAAGTAAAACTGGTTGGTTACCTATAGTAGAAGATATAAGTAAAGATTTATCTTCTATTTATATGACCTCTTACCAACAAATACCTCTTAGAGCAGCAAATGAAAATTTTTCTGCATTATCCCCTGAACCTCTTTTACCCCGGGAATATTTCAACCCCCAAATAATTTTAAATTCTGGACGTTTAGTATTTAATGCTTCAACTGATAGTATAATAGCTAGTGCTGAAGATACTATTGCTTTATCTTCAAACACACAAATTGGGTTAACTTCAAAAACGATTACTTTTGTTGCTGATAAAATAAAATTTGGGAGTGCAGGCGCAGATTCACCTGCTTTATTAGGGGGTCCTTTTATAGCCCAATTTAGAATTTTAGTTGAACAAATACAAGTTATAGGACTTGCCCTATCAGGATTAGAAGGCTATGATCCTGCTGCAACAAATATAGAATCCTCAGGTATAGATTCAGCGGGACAAGCATTAGATGAAACTTGCCAAAATATTTTAAATTTATTACCTAATGAAGGTAAGATTTCTTCCCCTCTGTTATCAAATAATATAAGACTAACCTAATGACAATATCCGATAAAAATCCAAACAATGTAGGTGGTGTAGGATCACAGTCTTATTTAGCTTCTACTTCTTTAATAAAAGATGGAGTTAATGATATTGCCTATATCAATATATTATCTTTAAATGATGGTTCTTTAAAAACAGAAACCGTAGTATTAACAGAAAATGCTCCACCAAATAAATATTCAAAGGCAGAATTTAGTTTACCTAATGATCAATTAATAGAAAATGCATTGGTCCAACTACAAATAGATCTTAAAGTTGATTTAGGGACCTATGTAATAGAAGACACACAGTATTTTGAAGTTCCTAATACTATTAAAAAAGAGTATATAATTACGGGTACTGTAATCGATTTTTACAAACAAATAGGTATAAAAAATGCCAATATAATACTTCCTCTACCCGGTACTAAATTTAAAACAAAAACAGATAAGAACGGGAAGTTTACCATTAAAGCGGTATATCCTGTTTCAAAAGATACTGAAAAAGTAACAACAAGACCTCCAATTTTAGTAACCGCAAAAGGATATATTCCTAAAAAATTAATACCCTATGCCCTAGACCAAACCGTTAGGGAAGACCTTAGAACAACCCAACTAAAATCAACTAAGGGGTTAACAGAGGAGGCTAAAGCTGAAGTAGGAAGATTAACAAGGAAAGTTACAAAAGCAATACAATCTTTAAAACCCGGTAAGTTATCATTAAAGATACTAATTAAAAAATTTGTTAAAATACTTAGAGAAAGATTAATTCCTTACCTTTTAGCTATGTTATCTTCTTTTTTAATAGGAAAAATAAGTGATATCATAAATGGGAAAATGTCTACTTTAGAGGCACAAGGGCCTTGTCCTACTGCGGAGGAAATTGCAAAATTAATAAGAAAAAGAAACAGGATTATTAGACAATTAAACCAAATATATAAAATATTAAACACGGCTTTAATAGTAAGTGGTATTTTAGGGGGTTTAGCTACAATACTTCTAATAGCAGCTGAAGTAATTAAATCTCTTCCTATACCCACATCAGTACCCCCAGGAGTTGGTATTCCTACTAGTGCTATATTAGCAATGCAGGATAAGATAAATAAAATTATCATTATTGCTGGTTTTGTTCAAGCTTTATCTTTTGCTATTGCCGCTGCCCTATTAGTTTTATTAGCTTTATTAAAACAAGCTTTACAATTACTTAAAATGTTAGACTATCAATTAGAAAGATGTAGTGTAGACAAAGAAAGTTTAGAAAACTTGGATTTTACTTTAGCCGATGATACAGATCAAACCCAACCTGATACTTCAGTAAATGGTTTTACTTTAGCTGTTGTTGTTGATAATAAAAGTAAAGTAGGTTCATTACAAAGAAGATATGCCATAGCAACAAATCCACAAGGGGTTGTAGTTTTAAAAGGAGAACCTTCATTTAGTGCAGGTGAACAAATACTAACTGATGAACTTGCGTTCTATATCAGATCAAATAATTTAAAAGCAAACTAGTTTAATATTTATAATAAATCAATACAACATGAAATTAAGTCAATTAAAAACTATTGTAAAAGAGGCCGTAAAAGAGGCTATACAAGAGGAGATGAAAGACATCCTTATGGAAGCTGTACGTTCTCCTAAACAACAAGTTTATGAAACAGCAGCACCAATACCTCAATACACCCAACCAGCACCTGGGCCAATGAATCCAGTAGCTCAAACTTCTCTACCAGAAACCGATAAATTAAAATTAAAGGAAAACATGATGGGTGTTTTAAATGGGATGTTACCTGGTAATAATGGTACTATAAATGCTAATTCTAGTATGGTAGGTAAACCATTACAAATTTCAAGTACTGATACAATGTCAGCAAATAGCTCTTTACCTGAAGGTGAAGTTGATATGGATCAAATAATGGGTTTAATGAATAAAAGATAATAAATGGCATTTGGAGCAACAAGAATATTTCCCAATGATCAACGACCTAGTGTCGCTATTGGTTTTAACCTTCCTATGAATGAAGGTGGGGTATTTACTCCTAATTATCAAACTAAGGAAGCAATTAAAAATAATCTAATTAATTATTTCTTAACAAACCCTGGTGAAAGACCTGGAAACCCAACATTTGGAGCTGGTTTAAGGGCTTATATTTTTACTCAAATAGATCAACAAGATTTGAGCTATATAAAAGATGATATCCAAACAAAGATTTTAACCTTTTTCCCTGATATAATAGTAAGAGAAATAACAGTTTTACCAACAACTACATCCAATACAATAAATATAAACCTAACCTATAGTGTATCAGATACTAATATAAGTGATACATTAGACTTAAGCTTTGACTAATGCCTATAAGAAGAACAATAAATTATTTAAATAAGGATTTTAGTGATTATAGAGATCAGTTAATTAACTATTCTCAAACTTATTTTCCTCAAACTTATACTGATTTTAATGAAACATCACCAGGTATGATGTTTATGGAACAAGCAGCATATGTGGGTGATGTATTATCATATTATTTAGATAACCAGGTACAAGAAAATTTTGTACAATATGCTAGACAGACAAGTAATTTATATGATTTATCTTATATGTATGGTTATAAACCAAAAGTAACGGGTTTATCCACTGTAAATTTAGATTTCTACCAGTTAGTTCCCTCTACTCCCATAGTAATAGGATCAGACACACAATTTATCCCTAACTATGAATATGCATTAAATATAGGGGCTAATACTACATCAACAACACAAAATGGTAAATCTTTTATTATTGAAGACCCCATAGATTTTACGGTTTCAAACTCCTTAGACCCTACAATTGTAACTGTAGCACAAATTTCAAATAATGAACCAGTTTATTATTTATTAAAAAAAACAAGAAAAGCTTTATCAGGGACTATTTCATCAATTTCATTTCCCTTTTCAAATCCAACTGAATTTCCAACAGAAATTATTAGTGATACTAATATAGGAGGTATAATAGATTGTTTTGATTCTGATGGGAATGAATGGTACGAAGTAGATTATTTAGGACAAGAATTAATTTTTGATGGTATTAAAAATACAAATGCAAACGATCCTAATAATTACCAAGATAGTGATAACGCACCTTATTTATTACAAACAAAACAAGTTCAAAGACGATTTAATTCAAGATTTTTAAGTCAAAATCAATTACAACTCCAATTTGGCTCTGGAAATCCATTCGACACAGATGAAGATGTAGTACCAAACCCCATGAATGTAGGTTTAGGCTTACCTTTTGAACGAGATAAATTAACAACCGCTTATAGCCCTACAAATTTTATATTTACAAATACTTATGGTATTGCACCTAGTAATACTACTTTAACTATAAGATATTTAAAAGGAGGTGGTGTAAGCTCTAATGTAGCAGCAAATACAATAAATACTTTAAATACATCTCTTACACAATTCTTAAAACAAAATCTAACTAGTAATACAGCGCAATATGTATTTGACTCATTACAAGTAAATAACCCATCTGCCGCCAGTGGTGGTGGTGGTGGAGATACTACGGAAGAAATAAGACAAAATACCATATCTAATGTATCATCTCAATTAAGAAATGTTACAGCAGATGATTATTTAGTAAGAGCTTTAAGTATGCCCCCTAAATTTGGTATTATATCTAAGGCACTTACACAAAAACCTAAAGCTAACGATCCTAATACTACGTTGGATTTATATGTATTATCTACTGATTTAAATGGAAAATTAACATCTTCATCTCCTACATTAAAAAGTAATTTACGTAATTATATTAACCAATATAGAATGATTGGTGATACAGTAAATATAAAAGATGCTTTTGTAGTTAATATATGTATTAATTTTGAAATAATAACTTTACCCAATTATAATAATAGTGATGTTTTAACTAGATGTATTACTACTTTACAAACTTTCTTTAATATAAATAGTTGGCAAATTAATCAACCTATAATATTAAGAGATATAAGCACTTTATTAGATAATATTTCGGGAGTTCAAACTGTAAATAATATATCTATATCAAATAAAGCAGGAACAACATCTGGATATTCACAATACGCATATGATGTATCTGGTGCCTTACAAAATGGTACCATATTTCCTTCAATTGATCCCATGATATTTGAAGTAAAATATCCTAATACCGATATAATTGGTAGAGTAGTTACAATGGGACAAGGTGGTGGAAGCACATCAAACGGTGGAGGTAGAAATTATTAAAAAATAACAAAATGGCAATATATAAAATTTTCCCACTCCAAGATGCAACCATGTATTCAAGATACCCTGATATGAATACAGGTATAGATGCAATACTTGAAATATCAAACTTAAACCCTTCTACAGTTGCAACACCAGTTGTAGCTAGACCTATTATACAATTTGACCAATCTCAAATTAGTACTGTTATAGATACCCTAAATACAGGTTCTACAGCAATATCAGCAAGTTTAAAAACTTTTATATCGGAAGCTAGTGGGGTTATAATGCAATCCGAAATATATGCTTACCCAATTTCAGGTTCATGGAATAATGGTAGTGGAGAATATTTAGATAACCCTTCTACTGTTAATGGAGCTAGTTGGAAATTTAGAGCAAATAGTGGTTCATCCCCCTGGTTATTAGATAACTTTACAGAAAACACAACAGGGTCTTATATATTAGCTTCCCCAGGTGGAGGAAATTGGTATACTGCTTCTGCTGATATTAGATTAAATCTAGAATCTTCTCAATCTTTTAATTTAAGAACTGAAAAGGATATAAATATGGATGTAACAGATATAGTTAAAACTTGGTACTCAAGTTCTAAATCTATAAATGGTACTTACACTGAAATTGAAAATAATGGTTTAATATTAAAATGGAGTGATAAAATAGAATTTGATTCTAACTTATCGATTCAACCAAAAATGCAATTTTATTCTGTTGATACAAATACAATATATCCACCTCAACTTGAAATAAAATGGAGAGATTACCAATATAATAAAGGAACATTACAAACTATATCTACCCCAGATGTATATGCTGCAATTGATAACAATCAAGGTGTATTTTATAGTGATAGTGTTAATGTTTTTCGAATAAATGCTAGACCAGAATTTCCTATTAGAACATTCCAAACAGCTTCTATTTATACAACAAATTTTGCTTTAACAACATCTTCTTATTATGCTATAAAAGATTTAGATACAAATGAATTTGTAATTGAATTTGATGAGGAATTTACTCAAATAAGCTGTGACCCCACAAGTAGTTATTTTACATTATATATGAATGGTCTAGAACCAGAAAGATATTATGAAATTTTAATTAAAACTACAGTAGATGGAAACACTATAATAAAGGATGATCAATATTATTTTAAAATTGTAAATGGTTAATTATGTCCCAAACACGAAATGTTGATTTAAGAAAAGAGGTTTTTAATAAACCCCAATATAAACAAGTAATTGATACTAGTTTTTCTCAATTAGGGGTTACTAGTGTTAGTGCTAGTGCTGAAGACCAAATAAGTGTTGAAGAATTCTTTGGATTATACAATTCTCTTTTTTATGATATACCACCCACGGGTGATACAAATTCACATGAATTTTTAGTAAAAGAAAGTGGGCAATATATTAATTTTGATCAAATAGCAGAAGAAATTTTAGCTTTACAACAAGAAATAGATGGTTTAAGAAAAGATTTACTAGCAGAACAAATAAAATCAGTAGAATTAGAAACGGGAGTAAGCTTTACCGGATCCATAGATTTAGGAACAAATTCATCAATTCCAGATTCCCCAGGAGGAAATGCTAATTTATCAACATCCAATAATAATGGTTCATCAAATAATTCTTATTAATAACAATAAATGGAAGATAAAATAATAATAAATCAAGTAAACCCAGAAACCTTTGAGTTTCAAGATTACTCAATATCGGATGAATCCTTAATTGTTTCTAATGACTTAGACACGGCATTCTCAGGTTCTACTGATTATATTGAAGCTTATGTATATGATGAAAATAAAAATATACAAACCTCACAAGTACCTTTTACTAATTATTCTGTTACTGAAGGAGATGTAGTATTAACTCCTTCTAATGATTTAGAAAGATTAGGTTTTGATATAGGTTCATATTATATATCTTATGATTTTTATAGACCAAGATTAGCATCTACCTTAAACACACAATATTACATTAGTGAAATCAGTTCAGATAGAACTGAAATTAGATTAGATAGTACCCAAATAGATAACGCCTTACTAATAAGTTCTAGTTTAGAATTTATAGCATATAGAGATACCGCAGAATTTTTTGTAGATTTTTTACTAAATTTTGGTAATAATCAACAAGTTATAGCTAACAACATAGAATTAGATTTAGTAGATGAAGACAATCCTACTATTCTTATTAAATTATACGAAGCTTTACCTGCAACATTTTCATTAAAGTCACAATGTTCCGTTGTAGAACAAATTTCTACACCTCAATCATATAATGTAACTTTCCCTCCTTTAGATTTTACCCCTGACGATTTTAAATACATATCAGGACCAAATTATAGTTTAAATATTAAAGGACAATCAGGAACTCCAGGAATGGATTTCTCATATAATACATTAGTAGATTCAAACTTAACCTCATCTTTTAACCAAGTAAATAATTTACTTAATCGTAAAGAAATTGACATTAATGTTAATTATGAAGAATATGACGATTTTGTATACTTTTCTTCTGCATATACTAGATTACAAAACTTTTATTATAAAGTAGAACTAATACAATCAGCTAGTGCCCAATTGGGACAAATAACATCTGCTACAACAGGCTCAAAAATATATAGTTCAAGTCAAGCTGAATTTAGTCAAACTATACAAAATACCATCAAAAACTTTGATGGATATGAATATTTTTTATATTTTAATAGTGGTTCTAATTCTTCATACCCAAAAACAAATACAAAACCACCATTTACCCTTTACTCAACAGGTAGTACAGAGGTTTTAACATGGTTGGGTTCAACAGATACTACAGACCCATATTATGGTGGGCAAGCCTTATCTGCTTCTAATTATGATGAAGAGAATTCAAATTCATTATATTATGCTATACCGGAATATTTAAGGAGTGATGTACAAAATGCCAAATACGAGTTATTCGTTGATATGGTTGGTCAACATTATGATAACCTATGGATGTATACTAAAAATATTACCACTAAATTTGACGCGGATAACCGTTTAGATTATGGTATTTCCAAGGATATGGTAGCGGATGCTATTAGAGATTTTGGGGTGAAATTATACTCTAATAACTTTAATACTAATGATTTATATACTACCTTTTTAGGATTAACACCATCTGGTAGTTCATTCCCTTTCCCATATATGACGGGGTCAATTGGTGGTGTAGTTAATACACCTTCTGGGTATGAGTACGTTGATTCAACGATATCGGCATCAAACGATATAGTCCCATTGGACGATGTTAATAAGCGATTATATAAACGAATTTACCATAACATACCTTATTTACTTAAAACAAAAGGTACAGTAGCTGGTTTAAGGGCATTAATTACTTCATATGGTATTCCCGATACTATTTTAAGAATAAATGAATTTGGTGGTAAAGACAGAAACAATTCTCAAGATTGGGATTTAAAACAAGATATATATAATGTAGGTTTAAACACCACTAGCTCAGCTTTTACTTCTTCATTTTCATTAAATAGTAAGTGGGGTGCAGAACTAAACTCTCCATCATCCTTACAGTTTAGATTTAAAACAAACGGTATACCTTCAGCTTCTACCTCCCCTACTACACAATCCTTTTTTGAAACTGATTTTATTAGTAGAGTTGCAATGGTAATTGAATATAATGATTCCTTATTAATAGAAGGTAATTATTCTGGTTCTGTACCTAGTAAATACAAAGAATATGGTACTTTAAAATTTTGGCCTAATGCTGATACTAACCCTACTAACTTTGCTTCCTTATATTTACCATTTTGGGATGGTAACTGGTGGTCAGTTCAAGTAGATAGAGATCTTACTATACCTAATAATGGTGGGTTTATTTTAAGAGCTGCTAACAAAATTGGAGAAAATATTGGATTTACAGGTAGTGATGCTATTAGTGCAGATACTACTAAGTGGGAAAATTCAAATGAAATACATTGGTTACCTAAAAATTACATATCATTAGCTGGAGAAAATTATTTTCCTTTTTCTGGATCTTTACAAGAAGTAAGATACTATGCAGAACAGTTAAGTGAAAGTGTATTTTATGATTATGCAATGAACCCATACTCTTTTGAAGGTAATGGAACTAACACTGCCCCAGATAACTTAGCATTTAGATTATCTTTAGGAACATTATTAAATACTGGGTCTTATAGTGGTTCTATTCACCCTAAAGTAACAGGTTCTTGGGTAACAACATCATCTTTTGATACACATAGTACTGCTTCATTTACATCTATTCCTACATGGTTAAACAATGTAGAAGATATACATCTAGATCAAACTCCATCAGGAATGAGAAATAGAGTAACAGATAAAATCCAAACGGAAGCATTAATTTTACCTGAAGGAGATACATTATCTGGGTATAGATCAATACAACAAACTTCTTATGTAAGTGAAAGCTTTACTCCTAATGTTAATTATTTAGAAGTAGCATTTTCACCTCAAGATCAAATAAATGATGATATCATTGGTCAAATGGGTTACTTTAATATAGGAGACTATATTGGAGATCCAAGACTAATATCTTCATCAGATAAAAGTTATCCTGATTTAGATATTTTAAGAGATGCATATTTTGAAAAATATATAACAAATTATGATTTATCTGATTTTGTTAGGTTAATTAAATTCTTTGATAATTCATTATTTAAAATGATAGAAGATTTTACACCGGCAAGAACTAGTTTATCATCCGGTGTTGTAATTAAACAACACCTATTAGAAAGAAATAGACAAAGACCAGCTCAAGTATCTTCAACATTCGAACAATACTCAGGTTCAGTCAGAAATTTACCTAAAGATTATAGTTTAGGACCAGGAGATTACCCACAATATTCAGATTCAGGGTCCGCTATATATAAGTTTGGTGGAGGTACTGCAGGTTCATTTGAACCCTTTAATAGTTTAAAAACTACTGTTTCTGGGTCTTTAGGATTAGGGACAGATAATAGATATTTTGTAACACAAAGTTGGGAAGAATCATGGATGACATTTTCAGGTTCTGCTCCTATAGATAGATCTGATCAAAGGGAATTTTATAATGGGGAATTTAGTGGTTCAACTGTACCTGTAGGTATAAAGGATATATGTAGCGCTTATTTTAAAGTTGGTAATAATGTTTATAGTTATGTTCCAGTATTTTGGAGTGCTAATGGTTATAGTAATACTGCAATTATAAGTGAACAAAATTTTTTAAGCCCAGTTAACCAACCCCCTCCGGGATTTGTATGGTTTTGGCATAACGGAGAAAATATACTTTATATAAAAATGTCTTTACAGACATATAATGGTATTAATATCGCACCATTTATCCAAGAGATAGAATGGGTGGTTTTTTCATTTAATTCCGCAGTTGATTACCTAGGTAATATATTAAGTGGAATCCAACAATTTTACCTAGAATCAGTAGGAATACAACCAGCTGATGAAGCTATTAACCAAAATAGTGTAGGATCAGCTTTAGGTTATACTCTCCCAGAAGAATCTTCTACAGCTATAAGTTCAGATGATGGTGCATTTTATGATTTTAATTTTACTTCTAGTGGAAATTTTCAATGGTATGCAACTCAAGACCCTTCATTAGATCCATCCCCAGTATTAGATACGGGTATATCTGCATCTGTTCCACAAGGATATTTTCCTATAACTTACCATACTGAATCTTTCTTTAGAGGGTGGGCAAGTTCAAACTTTTATACTAATGGAACTTATAATTCTTATGATGGTATATTAAGGGATTTACTAGATAACTTTAATACTGGATCTCATGAAATAGATAATACAGATACAACAGTACAGGATGGAATAGACCCAGCAAGTAATGTTCCATGGTTTATGAACGCTTCAAATCCAGAAGGAGAGAATAAAAGTTGGATAAGAATACAATCTGAATCTTTCTTAGATTATGCTAACATACCAGATTCATCTGTAGGACCAACATCAACAAATAATTACTTTAATATAGCTTGGACAAGTCAAAGTTCTGTAGAACCACGTGCGGTACAAGGAACTAATTATTTTTACAATGCAAGTAACAATGCTATTTATATGTCTGGTTCTGAATTTCAGAATAAACTTAAATATTTAACACCCTTATATACTAGTAGTTTAGTATCCCAAATAGAAAATGATTCAGGTACTACCCCTTCTTCTTGGACACCTGTTGGACAATCTAACTTAACTATTCCAATTGATTTATCCAGGGGTCAAGAATTATGGGTTTATCAAGGAGAAAATGACGAAAACCCATATAATGGAAGTACATTTGTTGGATATGATAAAAATGCTTGGAGATATAATAGATATATACATAGACCTTTTAAAATATATTATCTAACAGAAACAGGATCAGGACAACCAGGTATTCCATACGAATCATACTTACCTATGAATTCTGATAATGTAACTGGATTAATCCCATTTTATTATAATGGTGCAGCACAAGATTTTGCTACTATGTTAGGTACAACAGGTGATCTACTTCCCCGCCCAGGGGTATATGAATATTGGAAATTATTAAACCCTGAAGAACTAATGCCTTCTTTAACAGCAGTTTCAGGTAGTTTTCAAGTGTATAATGAAGATAGACAAGTAAGACCTTTCTTATATACTACTTATGAAACATTAATCCCAAATGCTTTTAATACCCCCGCTAGAGGTTCAGGATCTGCAGTATCTATATCACAATCAGATGGTACACCTTTTGCTACATTAAGAATGTATCAAAACCAAACACCATCAACTATTGAAGAAATTTCTGGAAATTCTTATATATTGGAGTGTTCTGGTCCTTTTCCATGTACTGCATATTATGCCGATGAAAATGGTGCACTTAATTTTGTAGATTTTGCTGTAGGTGATCGAGTTAATATATGTGGTTCTGAAAATAGCAACACAAATACAATAGTAAATCCAGCGGGCAGTACAGGAAATATTGTTGTTAGAAATGGGTTTGATGGATTAATAAATCCATGCCCTGTAGTTTCTTCAGGAGGTGGTTTGGGTAATAACAGTAGTCAAAATAACTCTCCTTTTTTCTATAAACAACGACCACCAGTAGGTGTAACTGCCTTTAGTAACCCAGGAACATGGAATATACCTTGGGGGGAAAATTTTAATGGTGAAAATACTTCATCTTTTAGTTTACAAACAGGAACACAACCTGGAGGAAATAATGGAAATTTTGAAATAGTATTCCCTGAAGGAAGTTATATTTTCACTATGAGTGATTTTGATACTGGGCGTTTTAGAAATGGTAGAACAGAATTTGGTTTATATACAACTTATGGTGATTACGTTAGTTATAATTTTGAAAACCAAAATGGTTCAGGTGAAAATCCTGTTACTATAGATTATATAGATTCAAATTATGATGATGCTTCAATAGATGTATATGAATATACTATTCAGGATGCTGATGGTGACTTTGTTGTAGTTGTTTCTGGGAATGGTACAAGTAATACAGATGTAAGAAATTATCAAGTTTCAACTAACCAATATGATAGAATTAAATATCAAAGAATTAATATAGAAGCTGATGGGGATTATGCTGCTAGAGTTATTAGAACCGTTCCTTCTGGAGGAATAGTTAGAGTATATCTAGAACCTAACCAATCTACAACTGGAGATACCCCAAGTAGTCAAGCCCAAGAATTAATAGTAGTTCCAGTTACAAATCCTTTAACACCTTTAGATATCCATGGTTCACTTACAAACCTTCAAGAGGGTCAACAATTATTTATAGAAGTACAAAACACACGACAAGCATCAGTATTTGGTAGCTCAACAGTTACATTTAGTATTATAGATTTATATAATAAATCAATTGCTAACCCAAATGGAGTAATTGCTGTTATGGGTTCTCCTGAAGCAGTACAACCATTTACCAATCCTTTTGTAATTACTGGATCCATTCAAAACAGATACCAATCGGGTGTACCAGTACCAGGAGCATTTGCAACTAAAGTTGTTGATGCTTATGTAGTATATTCTTCTTCTTTATCATCAAGTTTAGATGGGGCCTATATATTTGATGTAACCCCAACTTTTGGTATATTATCTGTAACAGCTTCTGTAGTTGTTAGTTCATTTACAGATGCAGGTGCTGCTTTATATGGTAATGCAATTTACGGAGACGATGAATATGGGGGAGGAGCTTCAGGTGGTGGTACTACTTGGACAACAGCTTCTATAGTATTATATACAGGTTCGGCTAATAATTTCCCTACTGAAATGCCATCATTAGGTGGAAATATTTTTGCCCAAACTAGTTCATTGAGTTTAACTCACCACACAGGTGAAAGAATAACATTACATGCTGAATTCAACCCTGGTGATCTAGAATATAACGATGTTGTTAAGATGGCATTAATTGTAGGGAGTGGCTCAAATCTCCCTACAGTTGTACAAAATGGGTTAATTGTAACTCAATATAGTATGAGTTTTTCCTCATCAACCCCTACAGAAACAGATCCTTCAATTCCAACAGTATTTAGTGATGATAGTAACTTTGAAACATCCTATGATTGTCAACCATTATTAAATAATTATAGTGACAGTAGGTTAAATAATAGAATTCAAGAAGTAGATTATAATTTTGGTACTGTTATTCCAACTAACTGGCAACAGGTCATTGATTATTCTGCATCTAAAGCATCAATCCCTGAATCCAATTATACACAAACTAGTTTACTTAATGGAAGATATGATGGTTCTGTTGTTGCTTCTCAAAAATATAATGTATGGAGCCCTGGAGATACTGGTGGTTTTGGAAAACTACCATCAATAGACATTAATAAGGTTAATATAGCTTATTTTAAACAAGTATATGATGCATATCCTTTATTAAACAATAAAACTATATATGATATTCAGTATCTAATAGACCAAAATGGTAATGCAACTCAACCTAAATTATCTGATATTTCTAGTTATAATGTTTTAGGAACATTTGAGCCTACACCATATTACAGTAATGGTATTGTAACTTATGAAAATAATGCAATAATTTCATTAATTGGAGATATTCCTACATCTTTACTACCTCTACAGGGAAAAAAGCCTTTTGAACAAGTTTCTAAAAGACCAACCCCTGTATTATATAGTCAAGTATCAGGTATTTTTCCATTAAATAAAAATGCTGTTGATGCTGATAATGTTCCTATACCACAGGGTATAGAATTAATTGGTAACCAACCTATTGATCCAAATATTTTGCCAACTTTTAATAATTATTCAACTGATGTATTTGGGGATCTATTACAAAACGTAACCACTAGAACAATCTCCACAGAAACTTTAATATTAACAACAGCTCAACCCGACAGTGATGGTAATGCCGGTCCACAAAATAATGTAACAGCTTCTGCTACTCATACAGGAACTAATTTACCTGTTTACCAGACTGATGCAACCGATTCCTCTGCTGGATTTTTAACAATACCAATTACCGATGGTGGAGATAGTTTTGCTGTCGAAAATACAGAAGGAGTAGGTAATACAACATCTCAAGATTATGAAATGGAATTTTCTTTCTTTGTAGATTCTGATCCTACTTACTATAGATTAAGAACTCGAAATTATCAAGGTGGTTGGAAAGGACATAGTCCTATTGATCAGCCTAATATAGGAGGTTTACAAATCCAACTCCAAAAGAAAAGTAATTATGCTTCTGGGAATTTTGCTAATGCTAAAATAAAAGATGTTAAAGTAGAAATAATTGAATATTTTGCATCTACTAATGCCTCAGGTACTAATAATTTAGTTATAGATTATGGTTCTGTAGGATCATCCTATATTTCCGTAAATGAAAACACGGGGATAGTTGATTTAACCTTTAATACAGATACTATAAAAAGTGCTTATACCAATGCTGGTTATACAGGTACCCCCGTATTACAAAGAACTAAAATTTCAGGTGTACTAAAACAAACTAATATAGGCTTCACTAACTCTATTTTAAAACAAGGTAATCAATTTAGATTAAGATATTCTGGGAATATAATAACGGATGTTGATGGGCAGGGACCTCAATTTTTTCCACAAATAGCACAAGATACTTATAGTGGGGGAAGTATGTCTTTAACGGGTGCTAATTCCAATCCTGTAACCCTAGCAACCGCTTCGTTTTGGGAATTTTCAGGTAGTGATGCTGGAAAAAGCACAAGTGTGTTATTATGCACAAGTCCACAATTAAATAAGGCCTATGGTAGAGGATTTGTACAAAAGGATTTAATATATACATCTAGCTTTAATAGATATTTTCCTGGTGGGCGAGAACCTTATTATATAGAATTTCCTCCTATACAAGATGAATGGGAATTACAAAAATATGACCAAATACGATTTGATAACGATGAAGACCAAGCTTATACTATTATAAACATAACCCCTCCAGATCAACAAACAGATTCTAATTTAGTAGCTGATGGTTTTCCTCAACTTATGATAGAAGTAAATACCCCAATTGTATCTTCACTAGACCAAACAAAAACCAGTACAGATGGAGGTAAAGGATACGGGTTAAGCTATGTAACTGCCTCTATAGATGCAGATGTTCCACTTAAAGTAACCCCAACTTATGTTGAGGTAGTTTTTCCTGTACAGACATTTAGACCTCTGGATAATTTTGTTATACGTAGATATGTTAGTGATGCGGGTTCAATGATTATAGATCAAAAATTCCCCTATTCTGCTGTTCCACAAAAAGAAAATGCTAGTGGTTTTATGGCACCACCATTTACCTCAAAGGATTTGCAAACAAACCCAGATATTTTACTTAAAAATCTAATAGATAACAAACTAATTGAATAGAATAATAATTTAATATATTTATAACATATAACAAACATTTATATAAAAACAAAATGGGATATTTAAACAATGCAATAATTACAGTTGATGCTATTCTTACCACTAAAGGTAGGGAAGCATTAGCATCTAATGATGGTTCATTTCAAATCACACAATTTGCTTTAGCCGATGATGAAATAGATTATACACTTTATAATCCATCACATCCTTCTGGTTCTGCATATTATGGTGAAGCAATTGTAAACCAACCACTACTAGAAGCTTTTCCTTTGGAAAGCCAAATAATGAAGTATAAACTAACAACACTACCTAGAGGTACAGCAAAAATGCCAATTTTAAATCTTGGATATGCTGCTATTACTTTACAACAAGGAGCACAGTTAGCAATCACTCCACAAACGTTAAATTACTTAGGTAATGATCAAACATTTGAAACAAGTGGATATGTAGCTACAATATCAGATGTTAGAGTATTATCTTCATTTGAAGGGTTAGGGATTCAATCTGCTGCTACAACAAATGCAAATGCAAATTCTACAACAACAATTGGAACAAATGTATCTTCAACTGTAACAGGAACTCAAATAAATTTAAGAGCAACAACTATTAATACTTTGTTTGGTACAAATCAATCATTAGTGGCAACATTAACAGTAACTGGGTTAGATAGTGGAGCAAGAATAACAATCCCTGTAACTATAACAAAAACCGCTATATAAAAAATAAAAAATGAGCTTTAAAAGACTAGACCCAGAAGATTTTGTAGTAAGTGCTGATTCTGTATCATCTACAGTTTGGACAGGTAATGAACCTATCCTAAATACTTTTTTTACATCTTCAACCCAAAAAAATGGACCATCGGGACAATATTACTTAGATGTATTTAACACAGAATCAAATCTAGCTAATAACCAAATCCAATATTCTATTGTTTATGCCGATCAAACAGGAGGTGGGGCATTAGCTTATAATTCAGCTGTAAATAATTATTCTCCTTCAACAACAATGTATGGTTCATATAGAACTTTAGTGTTAGAAGATGAAAATTCTTCTTTTACATTTGGTAATGTTACAAGTAGTTATTTTTATGCACTAAGTGTAGAAAGAGCTAGATACAAAGAAACATTATTTCCAGGCTCTTTAAACCTAAAATTATCAAGTAGTGTAAGTGGTGTTTCAACACCTCTACAATTAACTGATAATTCACAAGACGTTACAATCCCACAATATTTTGGTACAATGAGAGCATATCAAGTTGTTAGTGGTTCAAATGGTACAGCTTATAATAAAGTTAGTGGTATAAATGGTAACAATACAGGATTTACCGAAAAAAGTGGATCATATGGTTTATTCCTTCCAGATATTTCAACTATTATATTAAATGGTAGTGCTTTAGATATTTCGGATTCACCTCAAGGTATAAATTTAGACCCAAATGGGCTTAACAGAACAATAAATTCTCTTCAAAATAACCCTGAAAAACTATACTTACATATGTCTGGTAGTTCAGCTTCTTCTTTTGGTTTAGCATGTCAGGAAACAATTACTTCTGATTATATATTTGTACGAGCAAGAAGTTCAGAATTTAATTATTCAGAAAACCCTTCATTTATATCAGGTTCAACTGGAGAAGTAATTTATTCATATTTTATAAATAACCCCAATGTATTTCCAACAACCATAGGTTTATATAATGATTCAAATGATTTATTAGCGGTAGCTAAATTATCAAAACCTATATTAAAAGATTTTACAAAAGAAGCTCTTATTAGAGTTAAATTAGATTTTTAAGATGAATGGCGGCTTTCAAACAATTCAATGCACAGGATATAATTGTATCGCCACTAGAAGTAAATAAATCATTTACTTTTGCTGGAGATGGTGAACTATCAGCATCTAATGCTGATGTAAATAGATTCCTAGGTAAAAATATTAATTTTACTGCATCTACAAACCAAGCAACTGGATTTAATTCCGGTAGTTTGATATTATCTCAATCCTCAATATATGATTCTGTAAAGGAGTTATATTATTCAAATTTTTTAACTTCTAGTTATGGCGATGATGCCATAACTGCTAGCGTATTATTGGGGTCTGACCCATCTGGGGATGTAATGATAGGTCCTAATGGATCTAACGGTAGATACGTAAATTATTTACAATCTACATTAACCCAATCACGTTATTTCCCTACAGGTTCAAATGAAGAGGTTTTAGTATTTTCAATACCTTCAAAATTGTATGGGGATTATATCCAACCAGAATCATTTGTATTAAATTTAAATAATGATAGTGATGAATGGCTTAATACTACAGAAATCACAGATGATGGTGAAGGTAATTTACTATCAGCTAGTATAAATGTAGGGCAAATTATTTATCCTCACGGTATGGTAATTATAACTCAACAGAATTGGGGGGCATTAAATTTAGAAAAGGCATATTCTGGATCTCAAATTACAGCTTCATTTTCAAGTTCATACACTATATACGAAACACAATATAAATGTACAATAGGCGAATCAGAATTTAATTTTTCTCAAAATCCTAGTATTATATCATCTAGTTTAACAGGCAATGAAAATACTTCAAGCGGTGTACCTTATGATTTTGCAACGGGTTCATATTTTAGTCCTTATGTAACAACTGTAGGTATGTATAATAATGACCACGAGTTAATAGCAGTAGGTAAATTAGCACAACCCTTACCTACTTCACAAACAACGGATACAACAATCTTAATTAATATAGATAGATAATGGCGTGTACACTTTCAAATAGCGGGATTTCAACACTCCAAGTAATAAGAGCTGCACAAGTATCACAATCAATAGATGCTTTTACAAAAACAGAAGCTTATGATATTACAATATCAGGTTCACTTATTGTAACAGGTAGTGTTGCATTTTCAAGTTCTGATGCCTTTGATTTTACAGTACAAGGAATCCCAAATGTTTCCCAAACTAATGTATTATCTTATAATGATAGTACGGGAACTATAGGATATGTAGCTGCTAGTAGTTTTGTACCTCAACCTTCTGTTAGTCCATATGAAACAGGAAGTAGATGTGATATTAAACCCTTAGAGGGAAGTAATGTTACTAATGATTGTAATTTTAGTAATATTGGTGGTGGTCAAACTAATAAAATTGATTCAATATATAGTGTTATAGGTGGTGGAATACAAAATTCATCATCAGCTCCTTGTTCATTTATAGGAGGAGGATGCTCAAATACGGCTTCAGGAGATTTTTCTTATATAGGAGGTGGAACTTTAAACCATTCATCAAATGATAATTCAGTTATTATAGGGGGTGACAATAATAAATCCTTAGGAAGTAAATCATTTGTAGGGGCAGGAACCCAAAACGTATCTGAAGCTTCATATTCTACTATTGTAAGTGGGTTTAAGTTAACCTCATCAGCTGATTATAGTTTTATAGGTGGTGGAGGAAATAATGAAATTAAATCTACTACAAATGATTATAGTTCAATAATAGGTGGTCAAAATAATACAGTTCATTCTAATGGGAATTATAGTTCAATTGTAGGTGGCTTAGAAAATCAAATTTGCCATTGTCATTCATTTATTATTGGTTCTTGTATAACTAGTACAGCTGCATGTACCACTCACGTAAATAATTTAAATGTAGGATGCACTACGCAAATGACATTAAGAAACCCAATTGGTAGTGGACAAGCAGGAATGTTAACAGCATGTGATGCAGGTGGTGGTGTAGCAGAGTTATATTTTCATGATGGGAGTACATACAAAAAGGTATGTTTAGTACCATAAAAAATAATCTTTAATATTTATAATAAAACCTGATGGCTAATAAGTTAGAAAATATTTTTAATCCAAATGTTGATGAAATCTCACAAGGTTTTACAATTAATGCTTGGCATGTTTCACAATCAGTTGATGCATTTACATCAGCAGATGCGTATGATATATCAGTATCGGGTTCATTTAGTAATACAGGCTCTGCTAGTTTTTCAGGAAGTGTATTTACTCCTGACCTACCAGATACAACATCTAATTTTGAAGTAGTTGTAGTTGATACTACAACAAATGAAGTAAAAAAGACTAATTTACTAAATGCAGGTTCTTCAGGCTCTTCAGGTACATCAGGCTCAAGTGGTTCATCTGGTTCATCAGGTACATCAGGCTCAAGTGGTTCATCAGGCACAAGCGGATCTTCAGGTATAAGTGGTTCATCGGGTACAAGTGGTACTTCGGATACTTATAATACAACTTCAACGACCTGTAAAGATTTAGGAGTAGGTAATACTTGTATTACAGTAGGTCAAGATTTAGCATATTCTGCTGGTCAAGAAATGGTAATGGCTCACAGTGATACAGAGTATCAAACTGCATTAGTTTCAAGCTATGACCCCGTTACAGGACTTTTATGTTATGGGGATATTATACTCCAAGTTGGAACTGGAAATTATTGTAGTTGGGCAGTTAATCTTTCAGGAAATGTAGCAGGCTCTTCAGGTACATCAGGCACATCAGGCTCTTCAGGCTCTTCAGGCTCAAGTGGTACTTCAGGTGGTATAGGAAACCCAGGAACTTCTGGTTCATCTGGTTCATCAGGAACTTCAGGTACATCAGGCTCAAGTGGTTCATCAGGTTCAAGTGGGACATCAGACAAATATGCAACAGTTTCATCTACAACTTATACATTAGGGGCAGCAACTCCATGTTTAACTGTAGAAACAGGATTGGCATATACAACAGCACAATCCATTATTATAGTACACGATATTGATAATTTCCAAGAATGTGAAGTTAGCTCATACGATAGTGCAACAGGTGTATTATGCTTTACAAATATAACAAGAGTAGTAGGAAGTGGTTCTTTTTCAAGTTGGACAGTTAACCTAGATGGTGCTTCAGGTGGAGATGGTTCTTCTGGTACCTCAGGTTCAAGTGGCTCTTCAGGTACATCTGGTTCTTCGGGTAATTCTGGTTCTTCGGGTTCAAGTGGTACATCTGGTTCTTCGGGAATTAGTGGTACAAGTGGAAGTAGTGGCACATCAGGTTCATCAGGTTCATCAGGAACTTCAGGTGATAGTGGAAGTTCAGGAAGTTCAGGAACTTCAGGTTCATCAGGTAGTAGTGGTACATCAGGCACATCAGGCTCTTCAGGTACATCGGGCACATCAGGCTCTTCAGGCTCTTCAGGTACATCAGGCACTTCAGGAACCTCTGGTTCTTCAGGTACTTCAGGTACTTCAGGAACATCTGGTTCATCAGGTTCATCTGGCACAAGTGGCACAAGTGGCACAAGTGGTATATCAGGCTCTTCAGGCTCTTCAGGTACATCTGGAACTTCAGGTTCTTCAGGTACATCTGGAACTTCAGGCTCTTCAGGTTCATCAGGTACAAGTGGTATAGATGGAACTAATGGTTCTTCAGGCTCTTCAGGCTCTTCTGGTACAAGTGGTTCTTCAGGTTCATCAGGAACATCTGGAACTTCAGGCTCAAGTGGTAGTTCAGGAATATCAGGAACATCAGGTTCTTCAGGTTCATCAGGAACTTCTGGAGATAGTGGTACTTCAGGCTCATCAGGATCAAGTGGCACTTCAGGAGACAGTGGAACAAGTGGTTCATCTGGTTCATCAGGAACTAGTGGTACATCAGGTTCTTCAGGTTCATCAGGAACTTCGGGCACATCAGGCTCTTCAGGCTCTTCAGGTACAAGTGGTTCAAGCGGTTCAAGTGGAACATCAGGAACAAGTGGTTCTTCAGGCTCATCAGGCACTTCAGGCACAAGTGGAACTTCAGGTTCATCAGGTACTTCAGGTACAAGCGGTACATCAGGCTCATCAGGCTCATCAGGCTCATCAGGAACAAGTGGCTCAAGTGGTATATCCGATAGATATTCTACAACATCAACTACAACTTACGAACTAGGAGCTTCTACTCCTTGCCTTACTGTTGAAACAGGATTAGCTTATACAACAGCACAATCTATAATTATTGTTTATGACATTGACAACTTCCAAGAATGTGAAGTTGACACTTATAATAGTGCAACAGGTGTATTATGCTTTACAAATATAACAAGAGTAGAAGGTTCAGGAACTTATTCTGATTGGGAAATAAATTTAGATGGAGCTTCAGGAGGAGATGGTAGTTCAGGAACTTCAGGCACAAGTGGTTCATCTGGTTCATCAGGAACTTCAGGTACAAGTGGTACATCTGGCTCATCAGGTACTTCCGGAACAAGTGGTACATCAGGCTCATCAGGCTCATCAGGTACATCAGGTACATCAGGAACATCAGGTTCAAGTGGCTCAAGTGGTTCATCCGGTACAAGTGGTGATAGTGGAACAAGTGGTTCAAGCGGTTCAAGTGGAACATCAGGCACATCAGGTTCTTCAGGTTCATCAGGAACTTCAGGTATAGATGGAACAAGTGGTTCATCTGGTACAAGTGGAGATTCTGGAACATCAGGTTCAAGCGGTACTTCAGGAGATAGTGGTACAAGTGGTTCATCAGGCACAAGTGGAACTTCAGGCTCATCAGGAACAAGTGGTTCATCAGGAACAAGTGGTTCATCTGGTACAAGTGGAGATTCTGGAACATCAGGCTCAAGTGGTTCATCAGGTTCAAGTGGTGATAGTGGAACAAGTGGTTCATCAGGAACAAGTGGTACAAGTGGATCAAGTGGTACATCAGGTACATCAGGAAATTCTGGAACTTCAGGTTCAAGTGGCTCATCAGGTACCAGTGGTATTTCAGGCTCAAGTGGCTCAAGTGGTACATCAGGAACCTCAGGAACAAGTGGTTCTTCAGGTACATCAGGAACATCAGGAACATCAGGTTCAAGTGGCTCAAGTGGCACCTCAGGAACTTCAGGATCAAGTGGCTCAAGTGGAACTTCAGGAGATACCGGAACAAGTGGTTCATCTGGTTCATCAGGAACTTCAGGTATAGATGGTACAAGTGGTTCATCTGGTACAAGTGGTTCATCAGGCTCAAGTGGTACATCAGGCTCATCTGGTACAAGCGGTTCATCTGGTTCATCAGGAACTTCAGGTTCATCTGGTACATCTGGTTCATCAGGTACATCAGGCTCATCTGGTACAAGTGGTTCCTCAGGTTCAAGTGGTATATCCGATAGATATGCTACAACATCAACTACAACATATAGTCTAGGAGCATCAACCCCCTGTTTAACAGTAGAAACAGGATTAGCTTATACAACAGCACAATCTATTATTATAGTAGCTGACATTGATAACTTCCAAGAATGTGAAGTTGACACTTATAATTCTGCTACTGGAGAATTATGTTTCACTAACATAACAAGAGTAGTAGGAAGTGGTTCTTTTTCGTCTTGGGAAGTTAACCTAGATGGTGCTTCAGGAGGGGATGGTAGTTCAGGTACATCTGGTTCATCGGGTACAAGTGGTAGTTCAGGTACATCAGGCTCAAGTGGAACAAGTGGTTCTTCAGGAACATCTGGATCTTCAGGAACAAGTGGTTCATCTGGGGTATCAGGAACAAGTGGTTCTTCAGGATCATCAGGTACTTCAGGATCAAGTGGTTCAAGTGGAACATCCGGCTCATCAGGTTCATCAGGAACAAGTGGTACAAGTGGCTCATCAGGTTCATCAGGAACAAGTGGTACAAGTGGCTCTTCAGGTAGTTCAGGTACATCAGGAACAAGTGGCACATCAGGAACTTCAGGAACAAGTGGTTCAAGTGGTTCAAGTGGCTCTTCAGGTACATCAGGAACAAGTGGCACATCAGGTACTTCAGGCTCAAGTGGCTCAAGTGGTTCAAGCGGCACATCAGGTACTAGTGGTTCATCAGGAACAAGTGGTACAAGTGGCTCAAGTGGTTCATCCGGAACTTCTGGTACATCAGGCACATCAGGTTCTTCAGGTTCTTCAGGCACTTCTGGTACATCAGGCACATCAGGTTCTTCAGGAACTTCTGGTACATCTGGTTCTTCAGGTTCTTCAGGTACAAGTGGTGATAGTGGAACAAGTGGTTCATCAGGAACATCTGGAGATAGTGGAACATCCGGCTCATCAGGTTCATCAGGAACAAGTGGTACATCAGGAACTTCAGGAGATAGTGGAACAAGCGGTTCAAGTGGTTCAAGCGGTACTTCGGGCTCAAGTGGAACAAGCGGTTCATCAGGTTCATCAGGAACAAGTGGTACATCAGGGACTTCAGGAGATAGTGGAACCTCTGGTTCTTCAGGTACAAGTGGTTCATCTGGATCAAGTGGTTCATCAGGAACAAGTGGAACAAGTGGTTCAAGCGGTTCAAGTGGAACTTCAGGAAGTAGTGGTTCTTCAGGCACTTCTGGTTCTTCAGGAACATCAGGTTCTTCAGGTTCATCCGGTTCTTCAGGAACTTCAGGTTCAAGTGGTTCTTCAGGAACATCAGGTTCATCAGGAACATCTGGTTCAAGTGGTATATCAGATAGATATGCTACAACATCAACTACAACATATACCTTAGGGGCATCAACACCTTGCCTCACAGTTGACCAAGGATTAGCTTATACAACGGCTCAATCTATAATCATAGTTAATGACATTACCCACTTCCAAGAATGTGAAGTTGACACTTATAATTCTGCTACTGGAGAATTGTGCTTTACAAATATTACAAGAGTAGTAGGAAGTGGTGCATTTTCATCTTGGGAAATAAACTTAGATGGTGCTTCAGGTGGAGATGGTAGTTCAGGAACATCAGGTTCAAGTGGTTCTTCAGGAACCTCAGGTTCAAGTGGAACAAGTGGTTCATCTGGTTCATCTGGTTCATCAGGTACATCAGGTTCAAGTGGCTCTTCAGGCACAAGTGGATCAAGTGGTACTTCAGGATCAAGTGGATCAAGTGGTACTTCAGGTGATAGCGGAACAAGTGGTTCATCTGGTTCATCAGGAACTAGCGGCACATCCGGTTCATCTGGTTCAAGTGGAACATCAGGTTCATCAGGTTCAAGTGGAACTAGTGGTACATCAGGCTCTTCAGGCTCTTCAGGTACAAGTGGTTCAAGTGGTTCAAGTGGCACTTCAGGCTCATCAGGCTCAAGTGGAACTTCAGGAGATACCGGAACAAGTGGTTCATCTGGTTCATCAGGAACTAGTGGAACATCAGGTTCATCTGGTTCAAGTGGAACAAGTGGAACAAGTGGTTCTTCAGGAAGCAGTGGAACAAGTGGCACTTCAGGCTCATCAGGTACAAGCGGAACATCAGGCACAAGCGGTTCTTCAGGCTCAAGTGGAACAAGTGGTACATCAGGTACAAGTGGCTCTTCAGGTTCAAGTGGAACAAGTGGAACAAGTGGTTCTAGCGGAACAAGTGGTTCATCTGGTTCATCAGGAACTAGTGGAACATCAGGTTCATCTGGTTCATCAGGTACAAGTGGTAACTCAGGTTCAAGTGGTACAAGTGGTGCAGCAACAATTTTAGATGAAGGAGATAATAGAGTTACTACTTCAACAGGAAATCCTGGTGAATTACAAGCAGAACAATATTTCTTATTTGAATCAGGTAAAAGAGGGGTGTGTATAGGTACATCTCAGGCAATGACAGGTAACCTTAACTCTAGTATTTTAGGGGGTGGTAGTAACTGTTTAACAGCTTGTTCAAACCAATCAACTATAGCAGGTGGTTCTTTAAACTGTATAAGTAATTCAAGTTGTCAAGTTTTTATAGGAGCAGGTGCTTCAAATGAAGTTTGTGCTGATTATACAAGTATAGTAGGAGGTAGATATAACACAGCATCTGCAGCATGTAGTTTTATAGGAGGTGGTCGTAGTAATGTTATTACTGCTACTACACAATTTGCCTCTATAGGTGGTGGACGTAGTAATACTATACAAAGTAAGGGAGTTGACAATCCAGATTCTAATAGTGTTATAGCAGGTGGTGGATATAGTGATATTTTATCGTCTTCATATAGTGCTATAGGAGGAGGAGGTACAAATGAAATATCTGCAAGTAATTATTCTACAATTGCTGGTGGTACTAATAACGAAATAAAATCCCTTAATCTTCCTTTAAGTGCATGGGGAACAATTGGAGGTGGAGAATGTAACTCCATAACAAATACTTGTTATGCAACAATAGGAGGTGGATGTGCTAACTTAGCAACCGGTATTAAATCTACAATAGCAGGTGGTACTTTAAACACAGCATCTGCAGCATGTACTTTTATAGGAGGTGGTGGTAATAACTACATAGAAGGTAATTCAATACTTGCATTTATAGGAGGTGGTGGGGACAATACCCTATTATCAAATTCAGCCAATGCATTTATAGGGGGGGGTTGTTGTAATTGTATGTCTGGAGATGATTCCCAATGTTCTATTATAGTTGGTGGTAAATCTAATTGTATTCAAGAAGGTGAGAGTGTTTTTATTGGAGGGGGGATAGATAATACTGTAGAATTTTCTGGTTATGATGTATTAGGAGGTGGTCAGAAGAACTTAATATCGAATGCATCCTATGCTATTATTGTAGGTGGTACTCTAAACACAGCATCAGCCGCATGTAGTTTTATAGGAGGTGGTGCTAATAACACCATATCTTCAGCTGCAACTAGAGGTTTTATTGGTGGTGGTACTCTAAACACGGTATCCTCAGTATATGGAGTTATAGTAGGTGGAAGTAATCACACAGGATCTGGTGGTTGTGTCTTTATAGGTGGAGGTATATGTAACACAGCAGCTGGTTATGGATCAGTTGTAGTAGGTGGAGATAGGAATAAGGCAATTGCTGGATGTTCAGTTGTAGTAGGTGGTGTATTAAACACAGCATCAGATGGTTATGCATTTATAGGAAGTGGTTTATGTAATTCAAATTCTGGGTATTATTCTTTTATAGGAGCTGGTAATAGAAACTGTATTAATGGTACAAGAAATAGTTTTATAGGAAGTGGTAATAATAATACAATTTCAGCTGGGTATACAAGACATACTATAATAGGTGGAAACCAAAACACAATAAGTTCGTATGCTGATAGTTTAATAGGAGCAGGTTCTTGTAATACAATCTCAGGTAATTATGGTGGTACACATACTATATTAAATGGTTCTTGCAATACAATCTCAGGTGATTATAAACAATTTTCTACTATTATAAATGGTTTCAGAAACTTAATCACTTCGAATTATTCATCAATTGTAGGTGGTACT
>Ga0208814_1000388_pt1 | contig 29110 bp, 43 predicted proteins | sample MalvirAntarct_55_FD_184253 | JGI IMG/M metagenome (GOLD analysis project Ga0208814, IMG submission 184253) | Marine viral communities from the Global Malaspina Expedition - Malaspina viral metaG Antarct_55 (SPAdes) (version 2) | ecosystem: Environmental > Aquatic > Marine > Oceanic | place...
CTAACAAACTCATGTCTTCAACAATAGCAGACGTACCAAGAATGCTCATGTCCTCAACGATAGCAGCGGTTGCCAAGACATTCATATCAGTAACAACGTCACTGGTGGCGAGTATGGCCATGTCAGCTACAACATCGTTCGTACCTAAGATTGCCATGTCAGCTACGATTGCATCAGTACCCAGTATAGCCATGTCTGCAATAACAGCGTCAACACCTAGCTTTGCCATTGCAGCTACGTTGCCGCCCGTACCAAGTAAGCCCATATCTTCTACAATAGCGGACGTAGCAAGAATACCCATGTCTTCTACAACAGCAGCAGTACCAAGAAGGTTAATAGATGCAGTAACATTAGCTAAAGATTGGACAGCAGTAATGCTTGGGCCGACAGCAACAGCACCAGTTGTTTCATGGAACGCAAGTGTACCACCCTTACGGCTAGCGATGCTTGGAATAGCTAAACTTGGTGCATTTTCTGAGTCATCGACACGTAATGCGCGATCTGTTCTGCCTTTATTGTCAGCAGAAATAGCAGTGAGAGTGTCTAGCTGGGTGTTTAAAGCAGCCCTATTAATATCTGCACCTGAACTAAAGTCAGTGGTGCGTTCAATAACAGTAGCGCGTAGTAAAGTAATCTTAGATCCACCAGTAATACCAGTTAATGCGCTATTAAAGGTTACAGTACCAGTTGCACCACCACCGCCGCTCACAGCGTAGTGATTGCTAATTGTTTTAAGAACACTATCAACATATACCTTAATGTCAGTGTCTTCAAAGAACTCAAAGGAAGCAGTAAAAGCCGCTTGGCTTGCACCCGCAGCTAAAGAATAAGTAATTCTAGAAGCATTGTTTGAAATGTCTATTGCCATGTTCGCCCACCTTGTTTTTTATACTATCCCACATATCCTACGAAATGACCAACGTACGGATTAGCTAGGACAAATCAGTAACGCTTAAACCCAGTTACGCCATCACCCTCGCCGTCAATGTTTTTCTCAAGCATGTTTTCAAACTCGTTAAACATACCTTTTAGAAACCAAAGACCAGTAAACGGCGCGCTGTCTACAAGTTCTGCTGTACCAGCACCTATATTCCCAGTTACAATATCCTTAACACCAGAAGCAATCTCTGCACCAATGCTAAGGCCAGCACCACCAAGCCCTGTTACAGCGTCAATTGTATTTGGTTGTTGTGGGAATCTAGGCTCAAGCAAACCACCTGTTAGGTTAGGACCACCAAGAGCTAGGCTTGTAGACATAGCTGTGTACATCATGTCTGAGTAAAGTGCTGCTGTTCCTGAGTAATCAAATGACCTAGCAAGCTTGTCTTGAAAAGACATCTCAACCCAATCAGGAGTTTTGTATTGCAGCACCATGTAGCCCAAGCCCATAGATATTGCTGTTCCCAGAAAGCGGTCCTTGAGTTGGCCATGAGCGTGAGCAGCAGCAACCTTATTTACAGACGCTAGGCTATAGCTGTAGAATTGGAAGGGCAATGAAAGCAATCCGTTTTCAATCCTAGCATAACCCTTAAACTCAGCGTCTTCTTTCATGCCAAATTGTTTTGCAACTCTCATTGGAACGTAAGCAACGCCATCTGTAATAATAGGTTTATCTGCTGGCGTACCCATAAGAATAGTATTTAAAACACCAGAGCTAAGAGCGCTACGAAACTCTTTAACTGTTTCCGCACTTGTCCTTGGTTGGCCTTCTATCTCTTTAACAGTCAGATCATTAATAGCGTTTTCATAATCAGCATTAACTTTAGCTGTTTTCTTCTTAAACCCAAGGGATTTAGCTGAGTTGTTAGAGTGCATTATTTCGTGCATTTTAATAAAAGCTACATAATCATCAGGAGAGTTTATTATTCCATCTTTAATTGGAGTTACGCCCTTTACCCTAGGGTTTTCCCACCCGCGTAAAGGCCACATGACATCTTTAATATACTCTTCATCAATGTAAATCTTATCTTGTTTTGCATTATAAAACGCTGGTCTGTATCTACCTTCTGGAGTGCCATCTGCTGCAAAAGACTTAGTGTTACCAGAAACAACTTCGGCTTTAGTAGCAGGGAATTGAATTGTATCGGTCCAAGCGCCCGTATTAGCTAAATACATACCATCGCTAGACTTTTCCCAAGGAGCGTTAGCAATGTTTGTAGCTAACTTTAAATCTATGTTGTACCTAAGAAGGTATTCTTGCTCCATCTTAGTTGCTTTGCCTTTAGTCCACCTTACAGAGTAATTAATTAAAGTATCTGCCCTCATCATTGCATCAAAATCTTTTAATACTTTTGTAATTGGGCCAAGACCGTTTAACAAAAAGAATGGGGTTTTCATTTTGTCAAAAATATCAGACTTAAAAGGATTGTTGTTTAATTCATCAACCATTCTTGTATGAACCGAGTTCATTAAGTTATCTAAGCCTTCGCCAGAAACCCTTAATTCTCTACCAGCAAGTTTTAATTTGTTTTCGTCTAGGACACCAAACAAGCCTTTCATAGTTTTACCTATGCCATGCTCCATCATAACCTTTGCTGGCTCTGTAAGCGTCATTATGCCTGCTGAGCCTAAAAAATTAAGAGTGGCTAAGTCCCTTAATACTTTAGCAGTACTTTGATCCAAAGAGTCAGGATCTCTAAGAACGCCCCCAACAATCCTTTTATATAAATGCCGTATATCTTTTAATGCTGCGTGTGACTGTGCCATTGTCATGCCTGATGACATCATTTCATCCATTGCATCGTCTAAAACATCATCAATAGATGCGCCATTAAACTGTCTTGAAAATTCATACCGAGGGCCAACGCGAGAAGTGTAAGCTCTCATAATGGCTACTGGATTTGTCTGTATGTAATCTAGAATTAACTTATTTGGAATATCAAGCGACCTGTGCTTAAAGTGCTTAGACTTGCCCATTCCATAGTAACCTATTTCTGGATCGGCAATGTCTTTTATGCCTAGAATATTATCAGTTGCGTCTGATGCTCTTTGTTTAAGAGAGACTTCATCTGTGTTCATTACTGTTTTTGTAACTTTTCCAGCAGTCCGTCTAGCAACCATTGGGTTTTCTCTAAACCAGTCTATTAGCTTACGTTCAAAGCCAGCCCTGTCTGCTTTAATTGCATCAATATCAAAGTAACGTGGTCTAAAGTTTATTTCGTTAGGAGCGTTTATTGATGTAGTGCCAGAAATATCCTCTAAATTTAACTTAGCTTCGTCTAGCTCATCAGAATATCTTTTAATATTTCCCTCTAACTTAGCTATGTAATCAGCGCTTTTAGATCTGCCATTGCTAAGTATCCTTTGAGTTTTAGTTATCCGTGTTTCCCTACCAGCAATAAACTTTTTGAGAACAGGTGCAGATCCAATCAAGCCTTGCTCACTTAACCTAGTTTCCCAATTTTTATAGAAAGTATTCATCTTATCCATAGTTTGAGCTTCAAGATCATTAGAAGCCTTCTCGCCCCTTATTGCCTTCTTATCAATATTTTCAAGCCACCGCTCAAAACCAGATATATTTAATGTGTAATCAAAAGCAGTGGTAACACCTTTGCCTGTGGACTGGCCCCACAGTGGCATTAATTCAGTTTGTAGTGTTGCCCACTCGCCTTCAAATTGCTTTGAGTTTTGATAAACGGAAGAGCCTACTTTTTGATTGTTACGATTCATTGCTAGTAAAATTCCAGAATCGTTAGCAATCTTTAAGGTAGTCATCTTAACTGTATTAGGAATTAATTTACTTTGCAGTACACGTTTCATTGGAGTTGTGACTGATTTAAAAAGCCATGAGTCTGTAAACACACTGGATGCAATGCTTCCGTCAGCATCAGGTTTAGGTTCTTTTTTTTCTGTAGATTTAGAAAAGTTTTTAAATTCCTTTGTACCATCGTCCATAGCAGCCATTCGTCGCTGTGCAGGGATAGTAACCAATCCAGTTATTAAACCGCCCATTACAAACGAAGCCCCCATATTAAGAGCAACTTCCTCCTTGGTGGCCAATGGGTCAAAAGGATACCTAATAGCTTCCTGCATACCCACTACGGCTGTTGTAGCCGTACCACCTCTTAATGTTGACTGTGTAAAACTACCAACACGGGCAAAAGGTATGCCCATCCAATTTACTGGATCAAACACTTCAGCACCAAACTGTGGAATTATACCAGACCTATGAAGATCTCTTCTAGCTTTTACGCTTTGGTCTATAGTAGAAACTAAATAATCATAATGCTCTGGATTAGTCGCTCTAAGCAAAGTAGCGCTATACTGTTTTAAATGTTCTGGGCCTGATTTTAACTGGTCAATAGCTCTATAGCCTTCTTCTGGCTGCTCTGGGTAAAGCCTTGCCTCATTAAACCTATTAGCTATAGGCGCATATTTATATGTTAGAGATGCCTTAACAGTTTCCGCAAAGCTTATGTCAGGAAAAACTTCTGTTTTAGTTTCAACATTAATTTTTCTTAGTACGTCAAAACCATTTTCCATTAGTTACCTATGCCCCCGCCCTCAAACTGAACATTCATTCTTTGTTGTTGGAAAGCCGCAAACTCTGCCGGGCTCATTTTAGAAGTATCAAATTGAAGCTGTTGCTGTTTTTCGTTTTGTTGTATTTTGAGTTGCATCTCAGCATTTTTTTCTTCTTCAAGCTTTAATAAATCTGCCCCTACTTCTCTTTGTATGGAATAAGATACCCACTGTTTTTTGCTACCCTTTGTGCCTTCTTTAACAGGGTTCCCATTATCGTCAGTATAATAAGTAAAAGGGATTAACTCGTTGTTTCTGTCGGCGTAGTAAGCAAAGTAATGCAAGGAAGAGCCAGTGTTATCAGGTTTTAAGTAAACTTTTCTTTCGTTGGTGCCCAATGTAGGTGTCCATTTAATTTGTGGAAAGTCTTTATCTATTGCAGATATCTTTGCAGAAAGCTCAATAACTTCGCTATCTATTATTTCAATAAACTTACTTCTAATCTTTTCATTTTCAATGGTTTTCATAAGTCCAAACCTTGATCGACCTTTATTATTAATGGGTCTTGATGGGTCAACTATATTAGGAGATACTGGATACTTTTCATCTACAATAGCTTTTAATCTATTTGTTATTTGCCCTGTAGTTTTACCCGTAAGCCCAAGGTATTCAACCAAAGGAGCAAGTTCCACTCCTACAAATGAATCATCTACAACAGATATTGCAAAAGCCGTTGAACTTCCCGTTGCTTCTAAAACATTCCGTAGATGATCCCTAGATTGCGGATCACTCTTTCCTGCTATTAATTTACCAAGAACCTCTTGAGCGCTTTCACCTTCACCAAGCCTAACTACAGAAAACGCATCGTTTAATAATTCTTTATCTTCATCTGTTATAGTGCTTCCAAAATAATCTACACCAGCGGTAGCTGTTTCCGACAGTCCATTAGACATAAGAGAATAAATATTAAGTATTGAATCTCCGTTTTTTACTGGGAGGCCGTTTACCATTCTGTCAAGATTAGAGAGAAGGTTATTAGATGGTGTGCTTTGGTATAATTGTAAAAGCGTTCCCTGCTGGTCTGGTGTCATAGAGTTAAATTGGTTCGGGTCTAATCCTAAAGCAATCTCAATTCTATCCATAGCAACTCGGTCAGACTTAACCGTTAAATCTCCACCTCCACCCATTAGCCGTATATCAACTAAACGCTGTTCTTCTTTTATTGCATCTTTAGCAAGCTTTGATCTGATTTCAGCAAGAGAGCCTTTCATATCGGACTGCAAACTTTTTGTAAGATCTTTACTTATAACTCTGTTAGAGTATCCAGACATTCCTTTTATTAAAGATTTTTGCTCTGCGGTTAAATCATTGCCACTGCCAGAATTGTTAAAGTAAGGGACAACTTGTTCAAGTTGGGTTTCATTTAAATCTGTAGCAAGAAGTCTTCTAAATAAAAATTTAGTTGCAGAAGACCTAAGAGCGTCTTGCGCTTGCGTCACTGTTTCTTCAGTTGCGTTTGGAGTGGTAAGAATATTAAAACTTTCTTCACCAAAGGTATTTGCAGTTGATTCAATAAAACTTTCTGCATCTAAACCTGTCGAAGCAAATTTTATATTTGGAATGTTCATACCTGCTATCAGCGCTTTAGCAGCGTCTTGGTCACTTAATAGTTGCAACTTTGTTTGCGCGTCATGGTACTTAGCCCCGCCGTTTCTCCAACTTTTTGTTGCTGATTCAGTCTTAGACCAAATTGTAGACTTGCCGTCTTTAGGGTAAGCTCCTTCAAGAGCTATAAGCATTTCAAGTGCTTCTTTGCTTTCTTTAGTAGGAGATAATTTAGGATCTCTAGCTTGAACGGCTGCAAGTTGTTGCGTAGATTGAGCCGTTGTTAAACCCTTTAGGCTTCTGTCAATAGTTGCTTCTGTTATTGCAACTGTTTCTTCAAGAAGCGCTGCAACCTCAGCATCAGCAATATCGTTAAGATTGTTTTTGCGGGCAGAATTTATTGTTTCTCCAGATTCGTTAATCTTAATTATAAGGTCATTTACAGCAGCAAGTCCTTCACCAAAAGGTAAAGAGCGGATTTTGTTTTTTATTAATGAAACTTCACTAGACCCAAGCTCAAGACTTATAGCCTCTTCTTTATCACCAGCATCCATTATGGTTGTAAGAAGTGAAATAGCCTCTTTTCTAACTGTACCAGTTTTATCAGACTTAATTACTTTAGAAAGCATTTCTACTGTTAGAGATGAACTAGCGCTTAAACCTTTAATACTAGAGCGATCTCCCGTATCAAGGAATTGTATTATTCCAGTAATACTTTGTGGGTCAAACTTACCAGACGACTTATTATTTCCAAGCAAAATAGATTTAGCCGATGCTGATCGAATAGTTAAAGCAGTAGTAGCGAATTGTTGAGCTAGCGAAGCGTTTGCTGGGTTGTTTTTTGAATCAAGAAAAGCCTGTTCTGATTGAAAATCAAGCCTATTAGCATTTTTAATTGAAAGGTTAACAGCAACAGAAGTGTCTATTTCTGAGTCTGAGTTAAAGCTGTCTCGTATAGATCTTTCAACATCTCTTCCAGCAGCGTCCACGCCACCAGCTAAAGAAAAAACATTTTCTCTTTGTCTTTCTGTAATAACTTTTTCTTGCTCTCTTATCCTCTCAGCAGAAAGAATTGCTATAGGTCTTAAGTGTTCTGTAGCAAAGTTAGCAACTAACTCTATAGATGCAAGATCAGTTCCAAAACTCTCAATCATATCTGCAAATTGTTTGTAACCCTCAGGGACTAAGGATGGGTTTGCAGTATCAAAAGCAAATTCTATTCGAGCAAGATCTTCTGGGTCTACATTTTGACTTAAACCCCTTATCATACCCCTTGCCTCAGAAATCATTAAATCTGTTTCTGCTGCTTTAATAAATGACTTAGGTAAAAGATTAGAAGCTACGGCATCTTTAATACCTTGAAGTGACTGCTGGGCTATAACAGCGGCTTCTTTTGGATTTGAAGCGTACAATGCTTCTACAGAATTTGTACCTTTAGTAAAAGCCGTCTTAGCAAAGTTTATCATTTCAGCGCGCTCACGTTCTTGCTGTTGTACAGCAAGCTTTTGAGTAGTTAAGTCGCGGTAAGCAGTGCCCGTGTCAGCAATATAAGACTTGTAGCCTGCCCCCTCTGCGGCCTCAGTCATAGACTCAACGTAGTCGCTCATAGTCTGATGGTATAAAGCAGAGCCGTTAGGGTTGTTTGCGTACTTAGCAGCAAGCTCTTTACCTTTAAGCTCTATCTCATTTTGTATTGAGAACTCAAACCTGTTTCTAGCCACCCTATCATAAGCGTCACTTGCAATAGATCCAAAACCTTTAGGCGGTATAAGGGGCTGAGGAAGACCAGTTTCTGGATCAATGATAATAGCAGACTCGCCAGCTTCTTCGCCAACTTTTAAAGCACTCCTTGCAGCCCTTTCGTATTGTATTTTACCAACTGTACTAAGGGCTTCTGACAATGCACGGCTCGATTCCCTTAAATCGGAAGCTCTGGCTACACCTACGGGGCCTATCTTAAACTGTCTGGACTCTTTAATAACTGCCATTAGAAGCCACCTCTACTTGCTGCTGTTTTAGACATGTCGTTTAAGCCAGAGGCTATTGATGTAAAGGCTCTGTATCTTGAGGCAACTAATGAGTCTCGACCTTGCGCTCTATAAGCGGCGGCTTGAGCTTGATACCTTAATGCCTCAGCTCTTCCCATCATGTCAGAACGTGAAGTATCATCAGTGGCAACCTCTCGCTGACGTTTTAAGAAAGCAGCAACGCTTGATCCGCTTTGAGTTGTATTAGCATAATCACCAACGTCACGGCCAGTTGCGGCAAAGGCTGCAACATTAGATGAAAAGTTAGAGCGATACAGTTCTAGTCTATCATTGTGCCGTTGCTTAGCTTCAAGCTGGCTCATCTTTTTTTGAGTATCAACATTAAAAGCATTGCGTTCAGCAGTAGCTTTGGCCTGCCTGCCCTCCTCTAACTGAGCATTAGCAGTCATAATCATTGTTAAGAATTGAAATATCATTAGATGATTAACTCCGCTATTAGACCGTTCACTTGGAATGGCAGAGGATCGTTCTGCTCAATCGTAACTTGAGGGTCTCTACTGTAGCCCAAAACCCTGATTTCTTTTTTACCGTTAAAGCCAGCTAGGCTTGAGAAACTACTTCCGTTTACCTTTATTGAACGTGTATTTTTTACGTCTAAGACTACGCTGCTAATACCACGAACATCCCCACTAACGGCCCCATTGCCTGCATTAACATCAATGGCGTTGGTAATTAACTTAGCTGTAAACTTCTTGCCTACATATACATGGGTGTACCCGTTACCAGCGTGTGCGCTAATATCAATTTTAACTGCGGAGTTTGTAGTAAAGGAACCAATGTGTGAAACTGTTGTGCCGTCTGTAGCCAGTACATCTACTATCTGAGTGTTGGCATAAAGATCGCTTACATCCACAAGATTATTAGAAGGGATGGCTTTGTATATGTACATATCTAAGCCTATATCACCAGTAAATTCACATAGCTGAAGCTTGTTATACTCGTCATACACGTTAACAAAGATCCGATTATGTACTGCGATGGCCCCAGCAAACCTTCCACTTGTTGTTACTCGGCTCCAGGAAGCTCTCTTTTCTGCACGATTAGAGGAAAACATAGCCGCCTCACCGTTGGTACGGGTTACGAAAGCTATGGAGTCAGAAAGCCCAAAGCCGCCGTGTACGACAGCCATGGACAGCGGAGAGTCAATTAGGTGCGATGCCAGCGTAGAAACGGAAACAGACGTGTAGGCGTCCTCTGTGTCGGTGTATAGGTACTCTCTGATTGAGTGACCCCCATACTGCACAAATATTGTAGCACCATCTATTGATGCCGGTTGAACAAACTCAGCACCAAATGGCGTCTGCTTTCTAATCTGCGCGTTTGCAGGAGTGATTGCTTGGTTTAAGTAAGTTGGAACGTACAATTCGTTTGACGCTGTAAAGACTTGAAGATCTCTATTTGAAACCAAATAACGTATTTCATTAACCTCACCCGTAGCTGCTGTAAGGCTAATTGCGTTTATGTCTTCTGCCTTTCCAACATCAAAGTTAAAGAAGTTACCAATCTTGCTCATCCATATTGTATCAGGCTGAGCTATTGTACCACCAAAAACCAACCTGTTTTCATGGAACACTACAGCAGCGGGAAAGCCGCGCTTTGCAGAAAAAACTTGCTCTGACCAACCAACAGTAGGGGCATGTGTAGTTATTTTAACATTACCACCCCCATCTGCAGACGAGCTAGAAGTGCCACCAGCCGGATAGGTGTATGTGTTTTCATCAATAATGGTAGCAACAACTCTTGAACCATTAATGTTAGTTGTGTTTATGCCACCTGTAGCGGACGCGTCTGAGATAACAATAGTTTCGCCACCAGCAAAGCCATGACCTAAGTGAGTAACCTCAACCGTTGTTGTCCCGCTAACTGTTCTTAATGGGTTTACAACAGCTAGGCGAACTTGCGTTGTGCCAACAACATTGCCTTTAGCAGAGGTTGCCGACTGGACGCTTACAATTTCTATTTCAGTGTCGTGATACTTAACTGTAACCCCAATATGCTTAGAAGAAAGAAAATCATTGCTGTTACTGCCAGCGCCACCCGCAACTGAGCCTGTGATGTCCCAGTATGCTGAACTGGTAACTAAAGTTATTCCGTCGCCGCTGATTGCGCTAGGGTCTAGCGTTACACCTTGCGATTGAAACGGATAGTAAGGTTGAAAAATAACCTTGTCATCAGGGCGTGAGTCAAAAGTAAATGTGCTTACATCAAAGTTAGTTAGGCTTGTTCTTGTAATTACGCGAGGTGCAATCAGCGGATGGCAGATAAACATTACATCACCATACTGCGCCGTAGTGTACTCTTTTATGTAATCTTGGTCAAACGGAAGGCCAGTGCTGTTAACATCTGTGGTTACAGTATCAACAAGTGATATTGTATCAGCATCAACAATCCTAAAAAAACGAAGCTGCGACTGCTCTATTGATACAATGTATTGCTCGTTGTCGTCATAAACAAAACTGGCCAAGTAGGACTTGACCGGATCTGACGAGCTATAGGTTAGATTATAAGTATATGCGTGCCTAAGGCCCGTTCGTTTCTTTACAGAGCCTTCGGCCATTACTAATAAGTTTTCGACACGTTGTGCAGAGGCAGCATATATAGCAGTGTCCGTACGCATAACTAAAGAATCACTTACTTCGCCATACTGGAAGCTGTTTATAGGCACTCTAACCTTTTGCATTAACTTCGCCTTTCAGCAATAAACCTTGAAGTATCCAGCTTGCGCGCAGTCTGAGTTTGAGAATGCAAACGTCGAGCTTGAATCATTTGGTAGTTAGCCTTTTGCTCCATGAGTTGAGCAAGCTGATTATCCCTAGCAATAGAAACTGCTAGTACGCCAGCCATCATGTACTCAACAGCCGTTACGAAATAAGGAGGCCAGTCAACTTCATTAGTGCGGAAAACGTAATCAGCAATAACTATGTCTGAAGAAGCAGAGTCGCAGAAAACCTTAGAGCCGTAGGTGTCGTACTTGATTGGGTAATCACTAACAGTAACGGCAGACAACATAATCGAATCTGATGGTATCTGATATGCAGCCAACCAACGTCCAGTTGGCGCATCCGCCAATCTGTTTAACACTGCCTGATCTGTAGCAAAACGCCAACGAGAGTTGGTTAAAGCTGACCTAGCCATGTCTTCATACATTGCATTGCAGAGCGATGACTCAGCAGTGCCATCATCAAAAGACTGTATCGCTTCACCGCCAATAAGAAGAGAGGCGCGGGAACAAATCTTGATGGGTGTGTTTGCTACTTCTGGCATATAAGAGTTGGGGGGCCAAAGCCCCCCGCCCTATTTAGTCGCCGTCAGTATTAGTAACGACAACGCCGTTAGTAATATCAACAACCGAACCATTGTTTGCATTAACGTAAGCATGAGTAATAACAGGCGTTCCGCCAGTAGATGTTACAGTCATAATTACATCGTTAAGATTTAACATTGCCGCAGCAGCGTTAAAATACCCAGCCGAATTTGCTGTAGCAATAGTGTCAGCGCTGGAATAATACCAGAAAGCTTGACCAGAGCCACCGCCAATGCGGATGAGACTAGATGCAGTATAAGCCATTATTCAGCCTCCTAGTTATTGTCTAAGAGTTCATAGATGCCATTGTCATCAATGACAATCGCTCCCATGGACATCATAGAGGTTGCAAGGTGAGAAACTTTCTCAGCCACATAGTTAACTTCCGTTGCAACTTCAGCATTAATGCCGAGACCAATGGAAGAAGTGTGGTAAGCAAAGTTCTTGCCGCCAGCTACAGCAGACGTTGAGAAGATCTTGAAGCCCAAGAACTCTTTCATTGTCATTCCGCCAGCGAACGGCAGATTCTGTGGCCCAACAAAGTCAGAAGAAGCAAACTCTGTAATTGCAAACAAGTCAGCAAAACCAGCAGGAGACATAGCGATATAACGCTGTCCGTCTTCTGGCACATCTGCTGTACCGAATGTTTGGAATGCTGAAAGCAAGTCGGCTTTTTCAACAGCTGAACTTGCATCGTGCAACTGAGTTGAGTTTGCGCCAGCATCCATAGCAGTGATGAGGATCTCATCAGTTTTCCGACCGAGTGCAGAAGCAGCAGATTGAGCAACAGCTTGGCGTTCGTTGATGTTAGTCTTCAACTCGTCCAACTTGTCGATGTACTCTGGTGCATAGAAATCAGCCATTGTTGCTTCTACACTGGTGTGTGCAAGCTCCATTGGAGTTACGTTGCCGTTGCGTGATTTAGTAGTTGCGACGCCTTTTCCAATTACTTGGAAACGAGCAACCGAAGCAGAAACATTTGTAGAGCGAACTGTGTTACGGAGCTTAGACCCCATACGTTGATACGCTAAATGTACTTCTGTCTCGAACTGCTTGATAAAGGCTTGGTCAATAGTATTAGCCATTTTTTCAGTCCTAAATTAAAGTTACAGTTTCAACGGGTGTCCACTCTTTCACTTCAACAAGGGTGTCCTTTCGGGCCTTTCAGTGCGTTATGGGCCGTAGTGACTTATCATAAACATTTTTTTGAGCAGGATTGCAACGAATAAAGTCAACATACTTATCAGAAACGCCCACAGCTTCAAAGCCTAACCACCCCGCCCAGTCTAACATTATTTGGTAATCTGACAAAATGGTCATAGTCATATAGGATTCTGTCTTGTCAAAGAAGTTAATTAACATCTTGGAGCCACGCGCAATTGCATGAAAGTTATCTTTGATTTTATTAGAAAACATTGCGTACATCTGCGGAAAGTCTTGATCTCCAACATCTCCATCATACCAAAGACCGCAAACCATAAGAAAGTCTTCGCCCTCCTTACGTACAATGTAGCAGTCAGCGCACCTATACATTTCCTCCAATGCTTGTGATACGCTAGTGTGGCCAAGAAGCTTCAGTTCATGTACGCTTTCTTTACTTAATCCGGCAACCACTTCTGGTATATGCAGTAAAGTAAAAGGAGTAAGATAATACTTACCCCTTCTTAATACTTTAACCTCGGTAGATTTGTTTAAAGCCTTCTTCGACTTGTCTAACAAAGTTTGGATCTCGATCTCTTGGGTTGTGGTATCTTGGGTCATTCATCATCTCCACCAGTTTAGCCTCTGATACTCCCGCAGTAGCTTGAGTGTCACCCGCAAACGAGCCATCTTTAAGGGCTTCTTGTATGGCCTCTAATGCTATAATACCTTCATGGCTTTCACACATACGTTCGATTGCAGGCATCGCGTTCTCAGGAAAGAACTTAGTGGCAAACATAGACGCTGCTTGAATGCGATCATTAGCGTTCTCGCCAAGTTGCTTAGCCTCTGACTCAAGATCTGGGATGTTACTTTCCATAGAAGAGCCATACATCTCAATGCCTTTTTCAAACTCTTCTTGAGAAAACCCGTTCTCAAAAGAATGCTCAGACCACCACTTTAGAAGATCGTTATCAACTGAAGATTCTGGGTCAATGCTTTCTGGTAGCTGATAGTCGCCTGCTGTTTCTGGACGGCTGCCAAATGCTTCGGCTTGAATTTCCTCCATTAACGCAGCCTTAATGTCTTCATCCTTTGTGCCTAGCTTTGTTTCAAGTTCTTTATAAGCCTTAGCAAGATCTTCTCCACTGCTGTATTTCTCAGGAAGCCAGTCAGGTTTACTGTCAACTGGTGACGCTACGTCAAAGTCTTGTGACGTTACGTCACTTACTGGTTCAGCTTCTGCCGTAGGCTCAATAAGTGATTCACTCATTTGTTTTTGCTCCGATGTGCATGTGCGATACGTTGCTCAAGAAGGCCAACGAGATAACGCTGTCCCTCTATGTGTCGCAACTCTTCTGTTGTCACATTAGGCCCGTTAACCATTTCAATAGTTACAGATCTCAAATACTTTAGAACCTCTTTACCAGTAGGAGACTGAAATATCTGAGCAATGTTCTGGCTTATCTGAGTATCAAGAGAAGAATCTCGCTGATAGCCATCAACTCCAATGTTTATCTTACTAACCAATAGGGGCCTCTTGTGGTTGCTGCGGTTGCTGCGCTTGTTGCTCAGCCATTTGCTGCGCTAGTGCAGCTATTTGCTTACGCTGATCCTCATCACGAATCAAGCTCTCAGGAACACCAAACTTTTTAGCAAGATGCACAGCAGTTTTCTCACCATCTACCAGTAATTGCAGCATTTCGGGGCCAAACACACCACCGACTAGCTCTAAGAACCTTGCTACACTGGATATATCTTGATTCGACTGTGCTTGTGCAAGTGGAGAAACAGAGCGAATCTTAACTTCACGCCCGTTTATTGTTGGAACTTCAATACGTCCCTGCTTTTTAAGTATGTAAACAACGCGCTGAAGCAGTGGTTGAACCAACTCCGCCTGCAATCTACCAAAGGCTGACCCCATACGGCGTGATAAATCAGCCATACGCTCTGCAACTTCCGTTGCTGTAGCCGGTGTTTTGTTAGGATCACCAAGCATATCATTGTACAGCGCACGTTTAATGTTCAAACGCATGTCACCTAGCACCAGCTGAGCAACATCAAAGTTTCCCGCTGCTTGTATTGGCTGCAATCCAGCAGAACCCATAGCTTTAGGAATGATAGATCCCGGGACTAATTGTATCGTATCGGGATTTAGAACGCCATCGTCATCTATTTGATAGACACCAGAGATAGCCATTTGAGCGTTCTCTAGGATAAGCTCAATAGTTAGGTTACATGTCTTAATGGCTGATAGTGCATTAATCAGTGGGCCACGACCATATACCTCACCAGCACACTTGGCCCAGCGGAAGCAGATAAAGGGATTAGACCCAGATCCAGAGATCTTTTTAGAATAAAGAAGTGTCATTGTGTCCATACATACACCGTAATGTAAGTATGCTTCTTCGTTCTTACGGGAGTAATCCTTGCAAACTATTTCGAGTACAGTTGTTTCCAGATCTCGTCCCATTTTGGATTGAACTTTGGGATCAAACGTAGAGTTGGGATAAAGCTGAGACAGTTGATCGAACTTAATGTTCTTACGTTCACGGTAAATGTGGTCGATCTTGTCGTCAGGCCCAGTATCCAGCACCACATGCGGCAAAGGAATGGCACTAAAGTTGATAGGATTAAGAGCATCGCCCTCTTCTGCACACAAAACACCTGTGCCAACAGCAAGATCCATAAACGATTCGTGTACTTCCTGACTGAAATTAGAGTTCTGAAGCACTTCGAATACATAATCAGTTACCTCATCGAGCTCATTATCAATAGCTTCGCGCTCATCTTTAGGCACTTCGCTGCCTGACATAAGGTCAGCCCATCGTGCAAAGTTAGGAACGATGCCTGACTGAAGACGGCTTGCAAATTCTTGCACACCTACAACGGCAGTCTCATCAAAGATCTTATCATCACGGCGTTGACCCGGGTCTTCAGCATAAAATGACTCACGTTGGGGAAGCGCATACTCATAGCATTCCTCAAACAATGGAACCCAGCGTTCACGGAAAGATTTAGCTTTCTGATACTTCTGGATGTATTGTTTTGCTATTTGGTCCATTAGCCAAACCTACCTAAAAAACCACCGCCTGTTGATGTAAGTAAGGATGCCCGGCCAGTGCCACCACGTTTGCCTTTGCCAGCGCTTCTTGATGTAAGAGCTTCAGTAATATCGTCCCTCTTAGCTTTAGCGCGTCTTTCGTCTTCTTCACGAGTTGCCATGTCTGTTTCTACTCTAGCAGCTGCTGCCGCTTGGTTTTCTGCTGATGCTTGTGCAGTAGCTTGGGGCTTAGATGATCCAAAACACATTATATATCTCCTTCTGTTACTCTTCCTAAGCACAAAAACAGAAAAGTCTCAATGCAAAAACTATAGTCTAGCCCATAATCCCTGCTTTTTGCGCTGATTTGGTCTACGATTAAACACATCAAAGTCCCTTTTTGCAACAGTAGCAACCGCAGGAGTCTGACTATTCATCAAAGCTCGTCCTTCACCAGCCCCTAAAAACAAGTATTGTGCTGCATCGTGTACGTGTGAAAACATATTCTTATCAGGTTTGTCAGCAAACCGCTCACCAGATACCTGCATGCGCTTATAAGCATAGCCACCCTCAAAGCCTTTGATTAACTGAGTGCAACGCCTATCGATTAATAGGACTGGCTTACCTTCTACCATCTTAGTCAGCTGGGATGATACAGCCTCAAGGCGAAGGTCAACAGAGTTGGAGGGAGCTGGGAACGCCCTCAAGCCAGCACCGCGCATGATGTGAAAGGGAGTTGACTCATCAGTTTGCGCGCGAAAGTCTCCTGCTGGATCACCGTAAATGATAACTTCACCAGCAGCAGCGTATCTAGTTGATAGTTCTTGACGTAAAACCTCAGAGAATCTGACGATCCCCATGTCGATTGCTACTATTTCTGACTGTAAATACCACCTACCGCGTACCTTTTGACCAAGAACCGCAGCTGGAGTAAGGCCAAAGTCCACCCCAACGTACACTGGAGCCCCCGCCGCAATGGGTATTTCTTCTTTAGCAACGTGAACTTCAGCAGCAAACATGGGATAAACGGGCTTTCCTTCTTGGATATGTCCAAGCTTATTCATAACATATACATCAATCCACGACTTTGTCTTACCTTGAATTAGATTAGGGTAATAACTCTTCATCATGTTCTTTTGATTCTCAGCATTCCCGCTAGGAGTGTATCCGTCTATCTCTCCGTCCTCGTCTTTAGTTTCAAGCATCCCAGAAGGCTGGGTATAGAAATGCCAATTCGTTGGCTTGACCAACATCTTAGCTTGCTCACGTGGTATATGATCAGGAATTGGAACCTCACCGGACATAATCGGCCACCAATGGTCTTCCTCAGGGGCGTTGGTATCGGCAATAACGCCAGTCCAAGAGGGACCACCATCGCGCATAGAAGGATAGCGGCCAACCCGCATCGTACAGGCATCGATAATACTCTTAGGAATTTCGCGCGCTTCGTTGATCCAGATGCCCGTAAGCTCCAGCGAGAGTAGTTTCTTGACATCTTCTGGCCTATCTAGGGCAAGGAACAATACCTCTAGTTCCATGTCACCTTTTCTAATGTTGTGAGTATAAGGGACTGACCAAGTAAACTTTCCCCAATCAGCCTCAGGAAACCAGTCTAACCACGTCTTAATGGTAGTTGTTCTAAGCTGTGGGTTGGTATTACGTATGATAGCCCAACGGCTTTTGCGCTTTCCATCAGGTGATTTCTGTTGTTCCAGAGCGCGTCTGAATACTTCGACACAGCAAGCAACGGATTTGCCTGAGCCTACGGGGCCTCTTATTCCACGAAAGAATGTTTGGTCTTTCATAAAGCCTTTGATTGTTTCACCATCGGGCTTGTATTTAAAGTCTGGCATTACTTTTTGGCTTTTTCAATTCTTATTGCAGCTATGTGCGCTTTTTTAAATGACATGCCCCCCTTCATTGAGCCAGTCATATTTTTCATATGGCTTGCTGTGTGATGAGCTTTATGTTTTACCAATGCTCTAATTTGAGCCTTTGTTAAATCAGCCATTTAACTTACCTTTTTAAGTAATGTTTTTTTCTTTTTCTTAGGGAAGCCAGCCTTCATATTAGAGTATGACTTGTCGCTAATGGTAGACTTACTCTTGGAACGGCTAGTCCCTGCCTTTTTACGGGCATTTATATTTGCGTAAAGACTCATTACCTTAATCCTTTATCCACACCAAACTTAATCATGCGCTCTATAACTTCGGGACCAATGCTATCTATAAGCTTGTCCACCTCGTAGTTCGTAACAAAAGCCTTACCGTGCTTGGCTTCGATGTAAGCAAACTCTGTCTTGCGAACAATGCCACGCAGCATAGAAAGTTCCATTGGCTTTAAGGTGCTAGTGAAACTCATTTAGCCTTCTTCTTTTTAGCTGGTTTTTTCTTTGATTCATTTATAAGAGGCGTAGAAGGGTCATCGGCTTTAAAGTGGCCTGCATCTGTACGTGCGCTGACGGGCTCATCCCCTTCTTCAAGCTTAACCGAGGTACTCATGTGGGTCTTTTCGGTCCAAGTAAAGCCAAGAAAGTCGTGAGTTTCACCGGTCCAAAGCGCGCCACCGTTCCTAATATACAAAGCCATGTTAGTATCCTTGATTCAATAATGAGCCACGGGCTTGAGCGCCCTGACGCATAGTGGGTGTACCTACGTCCTTTAGCTTTTTGGATGTACGCTCTGGCGTATCCTCATCTGGGGTCATGCTTAAAGACGGGAGCTTGCCAAATGTGGGCTTAGTCTCCGCGTAATACTCGTCAGCTGTCTTAACCTTTGGGCCACCGCCACCACCAAAACACATGTGCTTATCCTTTAAATTTCATCGTCTCTGTATTTCTTAGGCCCACTTAACCTTTTAAAGAACTGATAGGTTGGGGTCATCTCCAGTAAACCCCTACTAACTTTGCTAACTGCAAGCTTTGTCCTAAAGAGAGTAGGTCTTCTTACGGGTCTGTTTTTTGCAAGACTGGTATTATTTGTTCTTGGCAGTTTACGTGTAAAATTCCTAGAGCCTAAAGTATTAGCAGCCCTGTTCTTAGTGCGCTGTGAAGGCTCACCATGTATATCTCGTTGGGTATCGGAAGCAGTAGTGTCCGTCTTACCGCCGTCACGTTCCGCTTCTTGCGCTGGCCCACTACACATTACTTGTTACCTTCTTTAATCATGGCAGCTTCCATCTTTTCAACGCGCCTTAGCAACGAATGATGTTTACCAGAGTAAACCTTGTGTTGCGCTTTGGGTATGTCCTTTAAACCAAGAAGCTTTATAACCCCACGTTTAAGCACTTTAAGTGGGGCCATGTCGCTAGCCTTGTCCATCTTATCAAGCTCGTTGCTTAACCGTTCGTAAACAGCCTGCTTCGTAATAGGCACCTTTTGTGTATTGTTGCCCATTACGCTTTATTCCTTTTGCTAATAGCCCTAGCCTTTGCCCGTGCATCAGCTTTGGACGAAGCCCCCCATGCCTTTAAGCTGAGAAGAAGACGTGTGGGTTTACCCTTGGGATCACGCTCTGGCCCATCGTTGCCAGCCATCCTAGCCAAGAAAGAAGCGCGGCGAGGATTGTCCCCGCTCTTAACCGGTGCCTTCAACTTAGAACCAGTGGTCTTGTTGAAGTGGGCGCGCCCCTTGGCATTTAAGCCACCGCTAGGATTCTGGTGAGCCTTAACTACCATAACCGCCACTGGTCAATGCCGCCTTGACATGGGTCATGTCATCGCGAGGAGGAGTCTTCTCAGGTTCTTTGCTATATCTACTCATGGTCGCACCTTAGCTAACTAAAAAATAATTATCAACCGTTCTCGTCAAAAGCCTTTTTAAGCTATCATGTCTGTGGGAGACCATGTCACAGTTACTAGGCCGTACTTTTCCCCCACCCCCCTCCATGTCACCGCTACACACAGAAGCAAAGATCTCCGCAACTATCCTAGGTCTATGGACACCTTAATGTCACCTGCAACTTGCACTTGGCTACGGTCTATAGGCTTATAGCCTGCTCGGTCTAGTAAATCCTTGCTAGCTTCTAGCTGAACGTACTCACTCTTGGCACCCGTAGCTAGTCTACGCACTGTACCAGCAGCCAGAGTAGCACTAAGACCAAACTCTTCGTTCATCCTTCTCATCATGTACTGCTGCACATGCGCTAGCTTTAAAGCCTTGCTTGCAGTTACTCTTCCAGACTCGCCCTCAGCATATCCAGCCAAACCCGCTGCCTGTTTAATCGTACACCCATTTGCTACGAGGGTGTCCACCAGTGCTGTCTGTTTGTCAGTCAGCTTCTTTGTAAGATCATTCATTCAATACCATCCATATATCCCATTGCTTGCCCCCCTCTCCCTCTCTCCCCCCAGTAAGCACCTTCTTCTCAGGACGTGTCAATCCGTTACGTTACGTCACACGCTCAAATAGGTATCCACGTACCTCTTCGGACTATTGACACGCTATAACACACTACAACAATCACAGCTTCACTTAACCTTTACTAACGCTGATATGCGTCATTGCCGTCGGTCTCCTGTCACTCTGCCAACCAACTTGACTGGCCCTGCATGACAGGCTCCAGAGAAAGTTCGCAAGGTACGCTTCGCTTTGCTCCTTGCGAACTTCAAGCGCCCTTGGCGTCTCTGGGCCTGCCTCTGGGTCTGCATCAAGAGGGTTGGCCTCTTGACTAATAGGAGAACTAGGAAATGACTAAGAACATATCAACATTAGCAAAGCTTAAGCTCGAAGTAATTAACTACCATACTACAGACAGACCGTCTCAAGATGGTCCTATCGTTAACGAGAAGTTCCTAATTGGTTTAGCTCGTGACGCTTGTTACACATCAAACAACAGCCTCGGCTTCAAGAAAAAGCAAGTGGCTGACTCGCTTGCAGAGTATGACATCGCAGTTGATGAGAAGAACTCACATGCGATGGAACGAACAGAACGCTGGATTAATACCCTGATGCCAGAGTTAGAAGAACTTCAGACACGTCACGATGCAGATACCGAGGTCTTTGCTATCATCACACACGGTGAAGTATGGCAACCTAAGAAAGCAACGGCAAGTAAGCCAGCTAAGCCAGCTAACTTCTCAAACCTTAGACTGAGGGTGGCATAAGCCCCCTCTACAGTTGATGACGTAACGTAAGGGGGCTTCGGTCCCCTTTCTTTATTTAAAGAACCCGCAAGGGTGGTAAGGTGGCTAACATATCGCGTTGTGATTCTGAATAGAACTCAGCCAAATGAATAAAGGTAAATACAAATTGTCTAGGAGGACATGCAATGGAACTAACTATTCAAACAGTACAAGAAGTTACAATAGAACCAGTCATTTACGACGGGTTCACAGTCAAACGTATAAAGATAACAGACGACACAGGATCAAGCTATCTAATCAAACTGTTTGGTAGCGATGCTGATAAACTAAAGTTTAATAACCTACCAATAAGAGATGAAAGGAGTGACAAGTAATGTTAGATTTTAATTCACAAGACTACAACTTCCCAGTAGAAATGCAGCCTGTCTTCACCGAAGAGGGCAACGAGATACCAAACCATAAGTGTATAGTACGCACAGATACTGGCGATACGCTAGGCTTGCACGGTTCTCAGTACAAGATGATACCACATGATGATGTAGTCAACTCAATCATAGATGGTGTAAGCGCAGCTAACTTATCTACTGACTACGAAGTAAAGGTAGATGTCATAGATAACGGACGCAAGATACGAGGTGAGATCGTATTCGGTGACATCATTCAACAGCCATCAGTAGGTGACATCATCAAGTATCGCATAAGTTTCTTTAATAGTTACGATGGATCATGGGCATTTGCACAGAAGGCCAACGCCCTTAGACTATGGTGTCTTAACGGATGCACAACACCAGATCTTATTGCGAGTTCACGCTTCAAGCACACCGCATCAGTCGATGTAATAGGTAGCGCAGATAAAGTAATCTCTGGCGCTGACCACTTCATGAACCGTGCCGAAGAGTGGCAGTCGTGGATGAAGTCACAGCTTAACGATGACCAAGCAGAGAACTTCTTTCGTAGCACCCTTTGCAAGGTAACTACTAAGCAGAAGCAGGTTGAGAAGACTAACGAACGTCAGCTGGAGAACTTAATATCAGGCTGGCAGACAGAAGCAGCTGCATTAGGGCGCAACAAGTGGGCATTGTATAACTGCCTAACCTCATGGGCCACACACACGAACGATCTTCGAGCCCCCCATGTGGCGAGATACAATCGTGAGGCCGCGATCAGTAACGCCATGCGCCATAATCTATGGACCTCAATGAATGAAGGACGCGTAATATAATGAAGATGACTAGACAGCACTACGAATTTATAGCTGATGTGATGGGGCCACTAATACCGTGGCCCACTCACCTTCACTCAATAGCTGACAAGCTTGAGTTAACTAACCCTAAGTTTAACAGGGAGAAGTTTATACGTAGAGGTACTCAAGCATGGGAAGATAACTATATACCACCAACAATAGAAGAGGAGTACAACAGTGATTAAGTTACAGAACTCTCATCTAATGGATCGCATGATGATTACATGTGATGTCTGTAAGGGACATGGCAAGCTTGAGTTGGCTCTAGCTGCTGACAATTTCCGAGAAGATGATTGTGATATGTGCGATGGCAAAGGCAAACTATCAATGGATGATTACTACTCTGCACCAAGCCAAGCTTGACAATAACAGTTAGCTTACTGCATTAACGCAGCATGAAATCGTATCTTGAATTTATAACAGAGCAAGCAGAGGAGTCTAAAATCTCCCTGCTCCACGCCTTTAAACAGGCAAAGTTTCCAACATCCACCTACTACCGTGCTGTGAATGGAGATACAGAGATACGATACGAGACTGCCTTGAGGGTACATCATGCCATTGAAGGGTTATACTTATTACAACAAGCCCGTGATTATACCAAAGGATTACGAGCTAATGGTAAGCATGTTAATAGACGCTCGGTTCGAGCAAAGTTTAAGCCAAGAAAGACTGGCTCGTAAGATGGGCTGTACAACTTCACTTATCCACAAGTGGGAAACCCACAAAAGGATACCATCAGGATTCATGTTGATATGCTGGTTAGATGCATTAGGTTATGACATCACGGTCACGAAAAGGTAGCGCATGTATATGCATAGCTTGCCAAGAAAAATCTTATTACTACGTAGCCCTACTTAAGAACCACGGCGGGACTACAGCTAAACACTGGTTCGTTTGCCTTTACTGTTACGATAACGACAGATGGCAAGAAGCAGTATCAAAAATCAAACCACCTACAAAGCGCACCGCACCTAAGCGGATAAAGAAACCAAGCGTCAAGCTACAAGCTGGCGCGTGGGAAGACAGCATTAAGAAAGCAGTAAAGCCAACACTCGATTGGTAAGTTAATAGCCATTTAGTTACCGATAAAAAACTAATTATGTAACCTAGACAGGAGAGCAACATGCTTATCTATGGTATAGACCCAGGATTTACAGGTGCAGTTAGCCTATACTGGACAGACACAGGTAAGCTTGAGTGCTACGACATGCCAACGTTCAAGAATCCTAAAGGTAAAACTTTAATTAATTTACATGAGCTACTAAGAATACTAAGCAATGAGGCAGACGAGTCATGCTTAGCAGTAGTTGAACGCGTGAATGCTATGCCTAATCAAGGAGTTAGCAGCACGTTTAGATTTGGCCAAGGCTTTGGTCAACTAGAGATGGGCATTGCAGCATGCAACCTACCCATCCAATACGTGAGCCCCGCAGTGTGGAAGAAACACTTCGGATTAAACAGGGACAAAGGTGTTAGCCGTAGCTTAGTGACGCAACGTCTTCCACAATATGCCCACCTATTCGCTAGAGTAAAAGATGATGGCCGCGCAGAAGCCACACTGATTGCTCTTTATGCAGCAGAGAAACTTATCTAAGGAGAATACCATGAGTGAAGTATCACAAGTAAATCAAATCAAAGCACACCTCAACCAAGGCTATCGCATCACAGCTATAGATGCATTAGCTAGCTTCGGTTGCTTTCGATTAGCGGCAAGGATCAGTGACCTAAAGCAAGAAGGCTACAACATAGATAAAGTTATGGTCGAGACTGCATCAGGTGCGCGCGTTGCGCAGTATTACAACCCATCAAGGGTAAGGGGGTAGCTATGTATAAGCCCAAGCAAGTAGGCAAAGCAGCCGGTGCAAATGTCTGGGACGCACACGTCCAGAAAGCAGCAAGCTCACCTGTCCAAGCGCGTGAGTACAAGCGATCTAACTATATGTTAGATACCAACAACGTAATGGCAAAGCGCATCAAAGATGGCGATGCTGTTTCTCAAAGTTATTTAAGTGGTATGTTGCGTGACAGACTAATTAAATATCACGGCTTAGATGACGATGACTTTATCAAGTACGGCAAGTGACGTAACGTCACTTAGCATTGATCCAACTGCACAAGTGCAGTAGCTTAGTAATTATAAACAGAGGAGAACAACATGGAACGCAAAGGTTTCATAGGAGGTTCCGACTGCGTAAAAATAATGCAGGGGAACTGGTTAGAATTATGGCAGGTTAAGATGGGGCTTGTCGAGCCAGAGGATTTGTCTCGTAATGTTGCGGTGCAGATGGGTATCTTGACTGAGAACTTTAATCTAAAATGGTTTGCTGATGAGTACGATTTTAAAATATCAGGGTTTCAAAAGTCTTGCAACAATACGATTAATGGAGTGCCAGCTAAAGGTACAATGGATGCTATGTGTACGACAGCTGATGCTAAAGTACAGATAGTAGAGGCCAAGCATACTAACGCTTACAATACTTTAGACAAAGTAATTGATTACTACATGCCACAGTTGCAGCTATACATAGAGCTTGCGGATGTAGATGGCGCTTATCTTTCTGTAATATTTGGTAACAACAAATGGGAGTCAGCCTATGTCTCACGCAACAAAGAGTATTTCAATTCTATGTGGGCGGTGGTGTCAGATTTCTGGGGTTACGTTGCTCGCAAAGAAGAGCCAGTTGGTAATGACCAACCGATACAACTTGGGACTGACAAGATCGAGGTGGATAACATGGTCAGGCGCGACGCTACAAAAGACAACCACTTCGTTGACTGCGCCTACACCTATGCCACGCTCGAAGCAGATGCCAAAGCATTCGAGTCATCAAAGAAAGACCTCAAGCAAATGGTCGGTGATAACGAACGAGAAGTTTACTGTGACCACCTAACAATCAAGCGTGATAAGCGCGGCGCATTGCGCATAACAAGGAGAGTATGATGAACGATGTTTTAACTCAGGGTTACGATGGCCCTCCCAATACGGTAGCGGTCAAGGCTTTGATAGCTGCTCAGCAAGGCATGACTTCTGTAAAGAAAGATAGCATCAACCCACACTTCAAAAACAAGTACGCCTCACTCGAAGCAGTGATTGACGCAACGTCAAAGGTGTTCCAGTCCAATGGCTTTGCAGTCATGCAACCATGTGGTCGTGATGACCTCGGTGTATTCGTTGAGACAGTGCTGCTTCACACCTCAGGAGAGAGCTTCTCAAGCAGGGTTTACCTAGCTCTTAGCAAACAGGACATGCAAGGATTAGGTAGTGCTATAACGTACGCACGTAGATACGGACTGCTAGGCATGGCTTGCCTTGCACCAGAGGACGATGATGGCAATGATGCTAGCAAGCCTTCGGTAAACGTAGTTAAGGGAAAGTCATCGGAGGATAGTAAAGAGAAACCATTAAGCCAGTGGTAAAGAAGGGGGTTAACTGCCCCTTTATTTTTAACTTAAACTAAGGAGCCAGAAGCATGGCAGATCAAACATACGATGACACCAACAGGGGCGCAGCGTTTACTCCGTTCCCAACGCAGTCACTTATCTTGCAAGGTAAGATCAATGTAGATGGTACAGAAAAGAAAGTTCTTTTAGTTAAGGACACTACCAAAGACGGCAAGAATATTGTCGAGATGTATGAGAAGATTGGCGTGTTGTTTGAGAACGACAAGAAAGGTAACGATAGTGCGCCCGACTACAGTGGTCCACTGATGGGTGACCTCAAGCGTATAGCAGGGTGGAAGAAGATGAAAGATGACAAGCCATACATGTCCTTTCAGATCAGCGATAAAACGCAAGGTAGTAGTGCTGCACCACAAAGCCCCTTGTCAGATGACACAATACCGTTCTAAGATATAGGTGTTCTCCTATCGAAGCTCCTACTTCGATGGTTACTCCTCTCATGAATCAACTGGGCAGCCTTCGGGCTGTCCTTTTTTAACTAACAAAGAGGTAGCAATGCAGGATAAAGATTTAGTAGTATGTATGAAAGCGTCACGACTCGGCCTGAGTATGAAGGAAGCGTCAGCATATTTCTCGATAGGTTATGATGTAGTCGAGGAAATATCTAACAAGTATGCAATTAAATTTGCGTGTAACAGGAGAAGAGCAAATGAAACAAGAGCAGCAGAACGCCGCAATAAAAAGAATGCAACGGTTACTGTCCCTAATGATAGAAACATCAATCAAAAACAAAAGACACAATCTCACCCAACAGTTGGAAGAAATATTGTCCCTAACAGAGATCGTTCAAAGGAATACATAAAGAAAAAATTCAAAGCCTTAATATCAGGAGCATCAACACAAGCAGAAAGATATGAAAGAGTATATGCTTATCTAATGCAGCAAGAATACGAAAAGCATAACAAGCCAAACAAACTACAGGTTCCGTCAAAGGCTAGACAGCAAGAGATAATCATTAAGCGCCGATTAATAATGTTAGCTATAGGTGAAGAAAGATTAATTGCACCAGACATAGTTAAAAGAACTGACCTACCATTACACTGCATCACAGCGCTGTTACACAAGATGGAGATAGAAGGTATTGTAAATAAAGAACGAGTGTCTGTCAGAGGAAAAAAGAATAAGGTATGGTCTTACTCAAAAGCTAAGAAGTTAGGTACAGAGCAATGACATATTGGGTAGCCTTAGTGCTGACATATGTAGTTAGTATTGGTGTAAACGAATATGAAGTTAAGTATAAAATATTATTCCCCAGCCAAAAGCTATGCTCCGAAGCCAGTGATGCTGTGTACCCTATAATTTATCACAACTTCTCACGCAACAGCATGGCCCAGTGCGTTGAGACAGATCTTCCATCAACCAGTATGCGACCGAAAGCTAGAACTTAAACTAAGTTTTGGTGTGGGTGGCAGTGTATAGAAGCTGGCGCATTCAGTAGCACAAACCAAAACAAACCGTACCCCGTGGTAAGAACTGTTAAAATTAAACCACCCACTTAATACTTAAACCATAAGCTCGAAGTGGGGTCCATCTATAAACGGTCTTCTGTTCTGCGATCTACGCAAATCAATATAACTATTCATAGCATCTTCCATATTACCTTCACTGTACTGAGCAATGTTAGTTACAGACCATGCCGCTCCCCACCTGATAGGCACATCAACATCACGGGCAGACTCAGCCATAGCGTCAGCAATATCGTCATATAAATTTAGTTCCCATGAAGCGCGTGATCCAATGTAAGCCATAAGATCGACAGCATGTCCTTCAAGATGTTTAGACTTCATCGTTTGAGATGCACCTTTTTCAACAAGCGCGCGCTGCTCCTCAAGAGTACGCATCCCACAGATAACACCAAAGTCTATCTTAGATAAATGAATAGCCCCCTTGACCACACCAATCAGACGTTCGTCAAGTCCATCAAGTCTTTCTATGCTGCGCTTAGATAATTTAAATGTCATTTCTTACCTCCAAAAAACTTACTAACACCACGCATACCTATGCTTGCAGACACAATGCCACCTAAAGAATACTGATACCAATCAGGCATAACCTCTAGTGCTATGAATCCGCGTTGAACAATAGCGTTACCCCAGTCACCACAGAAAGCTAAGATAAGCGGAATACTAAATAATAAAGTAATCCATTCATCCTTCCAACTATTCTGTGTAGCCTTCATTGCCTCAAGATCCCAATCAAGTTCACCAGTTGCAATCTTCATTTTAGTTTGAGCTTCAGCTTTCTTAACAGCGGTCTTACCATCTATAAAGCTAGTGGCTAAACCAGCAAGGCTACTCACTATGCTTAACATTGTTTTTCCCCATGTTTGTTACGCCAAAAAACACACCTATTATACCAGCTACACTTACAAAATAAATTCCAGCAATAGAACTCAGTGCAGATGTAGCCTCACTTAACCCTATCCAAGACGTTGTGATAATACAGAAAGGATAAAGCAGCATGCCTAGTAAACAAAAATAAACAACTCGCCTTTGCATGTCCCTCTTGCTGTCTTCATCATCTAAGCGCCGACGCCTGTCTTCTAAATCAAGTAAAGCCCACTCATCTTTATCTATACATCCACTCTTGTTTATATCTACCTTATCAAAATCTACCATTACTTACGACTCTCTGCTAATAGGGCAGCACCCCAGATTAAACCACCAGTGCCAACAGCAACTAAGGCTACACCAAAGACTACTGAGATAAGCCAGAAGATTTTGTCTCTTTTCTCAGCCTGCTCCTCAAGAGCAATCTTGTGTCTCTTCCTAGCTGCAGCCTGCTCCGCAACAACCATGTCCCACATTCCCGGCTCACCATAGAGCCTGCACATACTACGCAATTCATCCATAGTAGTTTTGTGTTTCATCTTAGCTTGAGCAATAGCAAAGCCTTCTTCTTCCGTAGAAGTAAGGCGACCAAGCGGACCTTTGTGCCGACCGCTTTCGGCAAGGTTGATTTCGCTTTCAATCTTTGCAAGCTGGCCAAAGGCTGGCATGATGCCGTTGATGTCCTTGCCTGCCTTGATAGCTGAGCTAATGCCGCCTGCTATTTTAGTGACTGCCCCAGCAAGGGCTAAGACCTCAATCATCAGCCCATCTTTGACAGTACAGTAATTAGCATAATGATAACCGCGCCAGTACCGCCGATAAAGATAGCTTCAATTCTTTTAACCCTGTTAAAGAGATCTTTAAACTGAATGCGTACCTCGGTTTTCAATTCAATTACCTCTTTTTCTACATTGTCAATTCTATCATGTGCTGACGATACTGTGCGTTTATCCATTAATTTATGCAGCAATAAAGTTAGTGGCTGCTGTGATAGCTGCATTAATTGCAGTCATATCTTCGCTGCCCCAATCGTCTAGTGTCTTCATGTGTACTAGATAACTGTTACTACGAGCTACACGCTCTTTCTTTCCTGCTAAGTCTAAGTCGTTACAGAAATCATTGTCATCATCAATCACGTTAGTAATTACTGACACGCTGCCCAACATTGCTGAGTGGTCTTGTGCGATTTGTTCTGCTTCTCTTGCCATTCTCTTTATCCTTGTAGTTGTGCAATATTAACATTGCCTGAAATTGATATTCTTTCTCCGTCATTCTCATAGAATGGGAAGACCTGATGGAGCATCTGCGAGGGAAACATAACCATGTAACCTTCCGCTTCTTTCTCCATGTTATACGCAAAGGTAGATACTCTACCCATTGTATTAGTGTAACTAA
>Ga0208814_1000389_pt1 | contig 29062 bp, 38 predicted proteins | sample MalvirAntarct_55_FD_184253 | JGI IMG/M metagenome (GOLD analysis project Ga0208814, IMG submission 184253) | Marine viral communities from the Global Malaspina Expedition - Malaspina viral metaG Antarct_55 (SPAdes) (version 2) | ecosystem: Environmental > Aquatic > Marine > Oceanic | place...
CAGTATCCATGTCGTTCAGTGTAGCCAGTGGTTACATTGATACGACTTCATTTGAATGTCGTAACTGTGCAGGCACAGGCGGTGTTCGCCAAAGGGAGAACCACAATGAACACTGACATCTTACTTTTAATCAACAAGCATTTATCAATCATGGTTTCAGCTGAAGTGCAGAAACAATTGGTTGATTACAAATCAAAAATAGAACTACAAGACCAAGACACTACTTTAACTAGCGCACAAGAAAGCGAAGTTGATACTATGATCCGTGATATCATTAATAATGAGTTATCAATATCACCAGACAACCTATAGGTTGACATAGTAGCTGCGTTAATGCAGTTACATAGTATGAAAACATATCTTCAAGAACTCAAAGAAAGAGCAGAGGCGCAACAAGTGTCTCTGCTTGAATCATTCAAAGCAGCAGACATTCCTACTTCAACATACTATAGAGCAATCAACGGAACAAATGAACTAAGGTATGACACAGCTATAAAAGTGATCCGATCCATTGAAAACTTTCACGCACTTCAATCATCCAGTGACGATACCTCAACATTACGACGATCTAATGGAGGGATTGATTCATGCGAGGAATGAGCAAGGATACAGTCAAGAAGCACTAGCACATAACATAGGTTGTACTGTATCACTCATCCACAAATGGGAAACACACAAACGAATCCCTTCTGGATTTATGCTGATGTGTTGGTTGGATGCACTTGGGTACGAAATCGAAATTAAAAAGCGGAGTAGCAACGTGTGATAACTGTGAGGTTAAAACTGAATGGTTCGTCGCACTACTTAAAAACGATGGGCAAGGTGGCAACAATAGACACTGGTTCATCTGCCTTAACTGTTACGAGAGAGACATATGGCAAACAAAAATAAGTCTAAAGGGACGTACCATGAAAAGTGGTTCATCACGTGGCTCGAAAAAATCGGCATCAACTGTGAACGCCAGCCCCTCTCAGGAGCATTGGGAGGAAAGTATCGCGGAGACATCAAGCTCAACCTCTTGGGACACGAACTGGTAGGTGAAGTAAAATACCGTGACCTGAGCAATTTTCCTAGCCCTTTCAGTGTGTTAGATAAAAGGGACATTGCTTTCTACAAACGTAAGAAGGGCGACCCGCAAGTAGTAGTCATACTTAGCGGTGAAACATTCATTCAACTCATGGAGAACAAACATGAACTACACAAGACAGGACCAGATTGAAGAGCAAGCAGAAGCCTTCATAGCTAAACACCCACAGGTATGGGTTTTATTTGTTGGCTTTACCTTTGAGGCAATCAATGCTGGCTTTAAAACATATAGTGCTTATGCAATCTCAGAACGCATGCGCTGGGAGATGTCAATTAATCAGGCAACACCCGAAGAGTTCAAGCTAAACAATAATTACAGACCATACTTTGCCCGATGGTTTATGGCACAGTACCCAGAACATGAAGGATTCTTTCGTGTGCGTAAACTTATAAGCACAGACAAGGAACCTTACACCATGCCAGAACTTACACCCTTAGACTTCCCTTACCTCACTCGACAAGCAGCATTTGATAGCCAGTTTTAATGGCCTTTAAACATATGGCTCTTGCCATGAATAGTTTGGTTGGCGATCCGCTTGCCAAGCTATTACTTATTGCTCTCGCTGACAGGGCAGACAAAGAATCCAATCAATGCTGGCCTAGCTACGCTCGTCTTTGCCAAGACACAGAAATGAGCATGGCTACCATCACTCGCAAGCTGTCGTACTTGGAGGAACACAGCTTCATCTATAGAACCAAGCGCAAGAATACATCTACACTCTATACGCTCAGAGTGAGCAACACCGATGCTCACGTAGAGCGTAGTGATGATCACACAGAGCATAGCAGTACGCTCCCTGTGAGTGTAGAACCTACCAATGTTAATCTACCAATAGAACCTATCAAAGAACTAACGGTTTTGTATGACTGTAGCTTCGATGATTTTTGGTCTGTGTATCCACGCAAGATTGCTAAGAACACAGCACGCAAAGCTTATGCCACTGCTATGAAGGTGGCTACCGCAGATGAAGTACTCTCAGCGGTAAAAATTTTTAGTGCCAATTCTCGCAGCACTGAAAAACAATACATTCCACACCCGTCTACATGGCTCAATGGTGAGAGATGGCTCGACGATGTGGCTGACGAAACTTGGGGTGGACTTAATGAACTATGACACAAGAATACTACACATCAAACAGTGGTTCAAAGCTTCTGTGCTTACTAGGTTTACGCCGCCCAATGGCGTTGACCCAATGATTGTTGCGATTGATACCATCGAAGCAATCAATGCTAACATTCCTGCCGATGCAGATGTTAACCTTATGAACCATTACTTAGAGTCTATCATCAAAGAAACTACACGCCAAGCCAAGTCGCGCACCCTCCCTGTCATTGAGAAGTTTACTCAAGCAGCCAAGGGTGTGTCTGTGCGTGGCTCAGGAGTGGTTCTCATTGACGGCCCTGCTACTAGGGTAGACCGCGAGTACATTATTACTGAAGGCCGTGTAAAGCGAGGTGACGCTATCTGCGATAGCTACCTGTACGGACACAAGAAAGAAACATTGCTGATGACCACCTCAGTAACACAAGAAGACTTAAACAATTACCTTGCACCCGCTGCACATATGCAGTACAACCAACAAGAAGGAGAATAGTATGGAACGCAAAGGATTTATAGGAGGCTCGGATTGCGTCAAGATTATGCAAGGCAAGTGGCTAGAGTTATGGGAAATAAAAACAGGCAAGCGTGAGTCAGAAGATTTGTATGATAATATAGCAGTGCAACTAGGCATGCTAACAGAAGACTTTAACTTAGAATGGTTTGAAAGACAGCACGATGTAGTGCTTAGCAATCATCAGAAAGAATTTCAGGAACCGTTATATACAGATGGAATAACAGTACCAATCAAAGGCACAATAGACGCATCGTTTGGCAGTAATTTAGTAGAAGCAAAGCACACTAATCAATTCAACAATATGGATTCACTTATAGAATACTACATGCCGCAGATTCAATGTTACCTCTGGCTATCACGCAGTAAATTAACAGGTTTTGGTTTCGAGGGTTGCTATCTTTCAGCAATCTTTGGCAACAGCAAGTGGGAGTCAGCGTTTGTCTCGGCAAATATCGAGTATCAAAATTCTATGTGGAAATTGGTGTCAGAGTTCTGGCAACATGTTACTAGCAGATCAGAGCCGGATTATCTTTTACCCGACATCTCCGTTTCGCAAGATAAAATCTCAGTGGATGGAATGGTTAAGCGTGATGCCAGCAAAGAAAACGGTTTTGTCTGCGCAGCATTTGACTACATTAAATACAAAGACGAAGCCAAGCTATTTGAATCTAGTAAGAAAGACTTAAAGCAACTTGTTAATGAGAATGAGCGAGAAGTTTACAGTGAGTTACTGTCTATAAAGCGCAGCAAGAATGGATCACTTAGAATAATAGAGGCCAAGTAAATCGTGGAGGCGGCAATGTCGAACTGTATCAAGCGCAGATATGGGTTTAAGAAAACCGCCCCCACTTCACACTAACAACGGAGAAGTACCATGACAACTAACAATTTAGAACTATGGGATGCAGTCGAGAAGTCAGACCCTCGTTACTTAAAGAAGGTTAGCTTTGGCTCACGTTCCTTCACTGCCATTGATCCTATGTATCAGATCAGGTGTGCCACAAAACAGTTCGGCCCAGTAGGTCAGGGCTGGGGATGGATCAATCGCACTAGCTTTGTTGATCTATCCAATGGTGACAAAGTTGTAGTTGCAGATGTGCAAGTATGGCATGGTGAATTAATAAATGCGTTCGGCCCCTTCACAGGATGCCGCAAACTTTTCGACGCTGCTAAAGGCAGACTCGCAGAGGACGCACCCAAGATGGCTGTCACTGACGGCCTAACGAAAGCCCTATCACACTTAGGGTTTAACTCAGACGTTTTTCTCGGAAAGATGGATGGGAACAAGTACGCTGCAGATAGCGGCGCAAAAGAAGAAGGGTGGTAACATGGCGAAAGGATCCATTAAATTTAGCTTACCAGAAGTTCAATGGATGCTTACTTACATACTAGAAAATATGAAAGTAAGATCAGATAAGGAGGTAGGCCACGAAGAAAGCGTGGCAATTAGATCAGTTGGCAATAAGTTACGTCAACTTGAAAAGCAACTATACAATACATAAACTAAGGAGCCAGAAGCGTGGCAAATTTTGACAACAATAATAGAGGGGCAGCGTTCAAGCCCTTCGACCAGCAGCAGATGATCTTGCAAGGTAAGATCAATACCAACGGGCAAGATGCCAACGTAGTATTAGTTAAGACCTCAACTAAAGCAGGCAAAACTTTAATAGAAGTTTACGAAAAGCGTGGCGTTCTCTTTGAGAATGACAAGCAGGGCAACGAGGGTCGGCCTGATTACACAGGGCCGTGGATGGAGGACACACCAACGCCAATGCGTTTAGCAGCGTGGCGCAAAAGCAAAGAAGGCAAGCCGTACATGAGCTTTGAAGTATCAGAAAAGCAAGGAGCTGCGCCTATAGATTTTGATAAAACAAAGTCAGTGCCAGATTTATCCTTGCAAGATGATGACATTCCGTTCTAGGATAAGTTGTTCTCCGTTGTAGACTGCAACACTTGGGGCCGCGCTAGGCATTAACTACGTGGCCCCATCTTTTTAGGAGATTCACATGGAACAATGGGCAGAGATACGAGCCCGTCACCGCCGAGAAAAAATAGAAATACTGCAATCATTAGCTCAATCAAACTTTAGCTACAGAGTTGCAGCAGATGTACTTGGCATGAACAAAGAAACCCTAGTCACAACAGCTAGACACTATGGTGTTATCTTTGACACACATAAATCAGATGAGCGGAGGGTAAGGTACGCTGATGAATAAGATGTTAGAGTTCGAAAGACTGCAATATAAATTAGGCAATCGTAGCGACAGACCACCATGCGACAGAAGAACAGAGCATGTAAAAGATAAGCTAACCATTCAGCAGAAAATAATACTGCAAACAATCGCTCAACTAGGAGAAGCAACAGCCTTTGAAGTAGTAGAATCAAAAGGACTCAATGCTTATTCAGTATCAGCTCAGCTTACACACCTATCTAATGCAAACTTAGTTAGAAAAATAAGGAGAGTTCCAGCACCTAAAGCTAAAAATAAAAGAACTAAATCAGGTTCAGCAGATTGCTGGGTGTACGGAGTAATGGATCATACACTAAGCGCAGTAGGCGGTCGCGTCTCTTCCTAAAATAGTATCGGAGACTAACACCTACAGGTTAAGCATAGGTTTTTGTACTTTCTACTATGTGATTAACTATAAGACTCACTTGATAAAATACATCAGGTGAGTCTTATTATTTTATTAGATATAGATATTCCGCGAGTCGTTTTTTCCAGAAAAAATAATTCTAATTATTCTACAATCTCAAAATGCGGTGCGTCGATGAATGGCCTACGTCCCTGTGATCTACGCAAATCTATGTACTGATTCATAGCTCCGTCAGCAGTTAAGTCACAGCTACCAATGTCATTGATGTGCCAAGCTGCGCCCCATCTAAGGTTAATCTTTTCGTATGATGCACCTTCTGCCATAGCGTCAGCTATTTCATCATAGAGATTTAACTCCCATCGGCCACCATTGTTGTAGGCCATTAGATCAACAGCCAATCCATCAAGATGTTTGCTCTTCATAGTTTGCGAAGCACCAGATGCAACGAGCTTGCGTTGCTCTGCTTTAGTACGGATGCCGCAGATCACAGAGAAGTCTTGCTTAGTTATAGAAATAGCATGATAAACAATACGTTGAAGTCTATCATCTACAGTAAATAGTTTCTTTAAGCTGCGCTTACCTAATACATATCCCATTATTTTTTAAACCCCTTGATTGTTCTAATGCCAAAGCTGGCTGCTATACTGCAATACATTCCCCACTGTACCCATAGTGGTGTAGTCTCAAGGTTAGCAAAGCCCTCTGCCATAACTGCTTGCATAGAAGGAACGAAGTTCATGAGAAGAATAAGTACAAACACCACTGTCCATAGCTCGTCCTTCCAACTGTCCTTACTAGCCTCTATAGCTGACTGTTCCCAATCAGTTTCAGAGGTAGCTTTCTTTAGGGCTATCTCAGCGTTAGCTTTTTGTACTGCTGTCTTGCCGTCTATGTAACTACTTGCAAGACCACTGATCGCAGTAACAATACCGCCTATCATTTCTCATGCGAAAGCCATACGGCAAACGCCCCCGTCATTGCGCCAGTGACCACAGAAATTAGGGAAGCCTGCTGTGTTGATATGTCGGGCATAGATAACGCCCACTCAATGCAGCGCACGTAAACCACAGTCATAGTAAACATCATAAAGCGCGGCAAGATTTTGTACTCTAGTAACTTAGTAAAAACTATTGTCATTCAAAGCCTCCTTGCAAGCCTTCCATTATCTCTTTGACAGTTGGACGCCGCTTGGTATTCGGAGAGTAGCGGCACTGAAACGTAGACGGACACTCTTTGAAACTAAAACTAGGATAGTGATAACCTATAGTATTGTTTGGCCCTTTGTAAATACAGACTTTCTCGCCTTGTATCGTGGTACGTTTAGCCAAGCTACACGTTACATAGTCAGGGTTAACCAAGCCAGCATAGAGGTAAGCAGCAAACAAAATCATTGGGTAGCCAGCACAATTAAATAAATACCACTACCAAGCATACCAATAATACCTATAGACAAACCGCCTATAGCTGCATTGTTAGCTATTTGTCTCTTTGCTTCCATTGCTGCGTACACTGTTTCTTCCCTTTCCTTGCGTATCTGCCTGCGCATACCTAACATTTCATCATAGGTTGATGGGCCGAATCGCATGTTAAGCATAAACTTAATCTCTTTTTCCCGCTCTAACAGAGTCTTCTTACGAACAACAATGTCCATAGCCTCTTGCTCTATGTCACCAGAATGAGATTGTTTCTCTAAGAACGTAGGTTTCTTACGTTGTGACTCAGCTTTAGATATATCTGCGACTGCACTATACCATGCACCGAGTTGTTTGCTTACGTCTTCTATCTCACGACCCGCACCGACCAGCATCTTAACGCCCTTGAAGGCAGCGTTAGCAGCAGCAAAGGCAGTGATAGGATCAATCATAAACCATTACCTCACTTGGATTCACCAGCTGGGGAAGACAATAGGCAGTGCCATAGTCGTTTGTTTGAGGGTATCCAAAACGCTTTACTAATTCTTGAGCATACCAGTTACAGGTATCCACTCGTCTAAAGTAAAGCTCAGATTTTATAGGTATTCGTTCTGATCCCATTCCGAGATAAAGAACAAGAACAAAAACATGTACCACATGCTTACCCCATCCTACTTAGGATGGTAATTAACATAATAATAGTTGCGCCAGAAGTAGCAATCAGTACAGTTTCTAATCGCTTGATGCGAGTAAAGACTTCTTTGAATTGAATCCTAACCTCTGTCTGCAAGGCAACCATATCCTTCTCTAAAGATGAGACACGATCTTCAATGTCCATATCTTAGGAAACATCTAACAAGGTATCACGCTCGGCTTTGACTGAGTTAATGATAGTTTGAATGTTATTTAAAACAGTTGAGTCGCTAGTTCGATGCGCCCTAAGTTCATCATGAATTGAGTAAGTATCTCCTACCGTGGAGACACATAGATTATCATAGTAAGGTTTTGATAAAGCTTTAACAGCAGCCACACCGTCAGCATCTGATTTTGCAAACGCATTATCATTTAACGGATTAAGCAACGCTGCCATTGCTGTGTCCATAGAAACGTAACCCTCTTGCCACCAATGGATGAACAAACCAGATTGCATTTTGTTTGGGTATTTAAAATCCGTTGCCGATTTGTAGCTTTCGGCATCGTATTGATATAATTTAATAGCCATTATGCTGATCCCATTCTTTTCCAATGGACGTTATCGTAAATACCGCCCGTGTTTCCTGATGGCGTAGCCGTCATTACTGGTCCTGTAAGTCCTTGACTCGCGTCTCCTAAATGCCAAAGGCTACCATCACTACCCATAATAACCCAGATAGCATGCATTGCAGTTGCGTCATGCCCTATAAAGTAATCTGAAACTGTGACCTGAGAATTGCCAGAGTAACGTGTGCCACTAGACAAAGAGTGTGACCAAGGGCTTGGATACATAAACGGCAAGTTAACAACCTCTGTACCTGTGTGGTTAGCAAAGCCATGCATCCTGTAGAAATTACCTGTGTACCAAAAACGCGCTTGGCTGTCTGTGTAGCAAATAAGCCCAGCAGCTTCGTTCATTGAAGCATCATAAATATCTACAACACTTGTGCGCGGAAACGTCATGTTTGATGAGCTGTTAACGCTTCCGTCTGCGCTAGTCACAGTTTTTAGAAAGCTTGTGCCATAGCTAGTAGCACTAGGTTGTATCCAAGATGTGCTGTCTGTATTGTTGCCTTGTCCTAGTTGCCCGTAATTATTTTCGCCACAAACGTATACCGTTTTTCCAGTTGTATCAAACAAATCGCCGGGGATACCTGATAAGGCTACTGCCGATCTGTTAGTTCCAGAACCAACAAGAACAACGTGAGAAAAATTAATAGACCCACCCGTTTGAGTCCAAGCAGATCGGTTTGTAGCATCACCCACACCCAATGAACCTACAACATTATAACCAACAGCGTACATATCGCCGTCTGTTTGGATAGCCATTGCAGCGCAATTGGCAGTTTCAAGATGTGCTTGTAAAACTACAACATCAGAAATGCCGTTCATTTTAACTGGGGCGGTTCTTGCTGTTCCTAAGTTAATACCTGTTGTGTTTGCACCTGTAGACCACACGTCACCCGCACTATCTAAGAAAAGAGTAGCGTTGTAACCAGAACGAATAGTAACAATATCTACACCTGAAAGATTACTAATTAACTCTGGGGTGTTTGTTTGAACAGCATCACCTAGCCCCAATGACCCACTGTTGTTCTCGCCCCATGATAAAACCCTACCGTCATGCAAGATAGCAAAAGCGTTAATCTTATCATTAGCAGACGCGACTGTATTACCCGCAATTACAAGCGTAGACACTTCACAAGTAACACTACTGTTTGTAGCTTGCGGCCCAAGATATGGATTACGCACCCACTGGTGTCGGTCAACAATGTCACCAAGCCCTAGACAACCGTCTGTATTTTCGCCGCGAACAAATACGTTACCTTTATTTGTCAGCGCGTACATGCTGCGATACTTATACCAAACCCTTACAAAATACTCGCCAGCTAATAGCCCACCAAACTCACTGTGGATTGCCATGCTAGGACCACTTGTTGTAGCAATACCGGAGTTTGTAGCACCGCTACCTTGAAAACTATAGCCTCTTGAAACAAATTCGTAGTTAGCGTTTAAATAAAAGAACTGCGTCCAAGATAAGCCGCCACAATAATCTCCATTGTTTCCGCGCCTTGCTGGGCTGCAGTCAGTGTTAGGCATCCCAGAGTAGGGGATGTAGTCCGCACTTGCACCAGACTTGCCAGCGTACCGAGCCAACCAAGGACGTTTAATAGTAACGTCACTATCTGTAGTGTGGGCATGTTTAGGAATGTTAGTTCCTAATGGAGTCCATCCTTCTAAGCCAGAAGTAGTAGACCAACCAACAGCAGTGCTACTTGTAGCTTTAAGTACAGTTCCCGATGCACCAATAGGCAATCTAGTCGCTGCGCCATTACTACCACCAAATATTATATCACCAGCAGCAGACATAGGATTAGAACCGTCAGCCATAATGTCCCAATAAGCATTGTCAGCTGGTGTTTGACCAGAAGCTGCCGTTGAGTTTACATATACCCAAGATGATCCTGAGTATGATACAACATCATCTGCGCTGTATGTTGTTGAAGAAGCGTAAGCACCCTTCCAGACAAATTTGATTTTTCCTACATCAATAGTAGCCATTAGTATTCTCCTATGGTGTGGTCAACAGCAAGTGTCCTGCTGCGTTAATTGCGAATGTTAAACCAGTAGCGTTGAGTATTGTTTGTGGATAATCGCTATCTGTAAAAGCTTCTGACCCACCAGAAGTTGTTGTGTCTACTTTTAAACTTGAACCGTCTGTTTTAAATCCATAAAAAGCAGCGTTAGAAACATTACCAGCATTAAAAGTAATAGCCTCTTTTACACGTAAAGGGTTCATACCTTTAGAAGTATTAGTTCCAGCCTCGGCCTCAGATTTTGAAGCTATTGAACTAAAAATACCATCGTTACCAGCGTTGCCAGTTGCACCTTGAGGTAAACCAAAAGCAAAAGCTATGTTGCCTGTGCTTTGAACATAACTAACCGTAACTGTTGGACTAACGCCTGCACTTAAATGAGTAACGCTACTTACAGAAGCACTACTAACAGCAGAATCTCTTGGCTCTGGCAAACCAGTGCTTGAATTAAAGCCTAACAGCTTACCAAGCCTAGCTGCCTTGAGCGGTATTGTCATTGCCGCAGCATCATCAAAGTCAGCAAGAGTTAAAGAGCGATCAATTGTAGCTTTTTGATCAGCAGCAATTGCAGTGAGCGTATCAAGCTGAGTATTTAAAGCAGCCCTGTTAATGTCAGCACCAGCAGTAAAGTCAGTAACGCGCTCAATAGTAATGCCTCTGGTTATAACAACAGTAGCACTAGCGGTTACACCGCTTACAAAAGTAACTGTACCAGTAGAGCCAGCACCACCACTTACGCCATAGTTGGCTGAGCCAGTGCCTAAAGACTTAGTAGACCCATTAACATAAACGCTTAAATCACTATTATCAAAAAACTCAAAAGGAACGGCAAACGCAGTCTGCGCTCCATTTGCATTAGCTGTATAACTAATGCGAGGGTTGTTGTCTGATATGTCTATAGTCATAGATCGCTCCTTTTGCAGAGTATTCTATCTAATAACTAAAAAAAACAACGCACAAATTAATACTTCTTATACCCAAACGCTTCACCAAGCTGGCCTGTCATAGCAGTAACAGGAATAGTGCCAGTTAAAGGCAAAATATTCCACATAGCTTGGAAGCCTTTTTTATATTCAGTATCATCGCCTAGCATTGGTATTCCAAAATGACCAAGGGCTTCAAATGAATCTTGAATTGTAGAAGTTCCCGCACCAGTAACACCAGTTACAGCATCCATCCATTGAGGAAGCACTTGATTGTCTATGCTTTTAGCAGAAGGTTTAAACTTAGGCTGAAGACCAGTTAGCTTAGTGACAAAAGGCTCCTGCCCCATAGCAACCTGTTGCTGCATAGAGTCATAAATGACTGTGCTATATAAAGAAGCAAGCCCACTGTAATCAAAAGCTCGCATCATCCTATCTCGCTCGTCAAGCTTGTCCCAAATATAATTAGGAACTTTAGCGTAAGCAGAAATATAACCCATACCCATAGCTGCAACTACGCCACTCACTCTATTAAGAACTGCACCAGACGTATAAGCAGCAGTTACTTTATTCATAGAAGCAAACATAAATGAATAGAACTGAAACGGTAAGGTCATATAACCAGACTCAAGTTTAATGTAACCCTTCATAGTAGGGTCTTCTTTAAGTTTGCCGCCCCAAGGGAGAAGTTTAGCAGTGCTTGTTCTTATATAAAGAATGCCATCAGCAATTAATGGTCTGTCATTTGGAGTCGCAGAAACAATAGTATTTAAAACACCTTGATTAGCGGCCGCTCTAAACGCTTCAGTTGTTTCTTCAGAAACCCTTATGTTACTATTAGTAGTCCATTCATTAATGTTTGCAAATAACATGCCGCCCTTACCTTGCTGGATAGGGGCTTTAGTGGCTATTTCTTTTAGCATAGCAACAGTAAGGCCATGTCTAGCTGCATACTCTATTTCAAAATCAGTAGCCCTGCCATTAGTCATATCTTTGGCAAGCGTAAGCAACTTGTGTATTCTTAACTGACCTTCCATCTGCTTGAATAACTGTGTTATTGGGCCTAAGCCGTTCATGATATGACCAGCTTGCTTGATATTGTTCCACATACTTGCTGAGTTAACGTCATTAGTAAGGCTATCGCTTATTCTGTTAGCAATAGAGCCGTTAAACATATCAAGTATTTCGCCATAATCATCGCCAAACTCTCGCATGTTTTTACGAGTGTTTTTATCTGTCAGCATGTTTAATGTTACTTGCAATGTATCCATATGCTTGTTGTCCATAACGATACGAGCAAAGTCAGCCAAGGAAGCAAGGCCAGAAGTGCTGAGATAGTTAAGAGTTGTAACTTCCTTTAGTGTGTTGGCAACTTTGATGCTCATAGCTGTAGGATCGTCATAAACAGAACTCATAACTCTGCGCTGATTAGTTACCCAATTTAAACGTGCTTTGTTTATAAACTTTTCGCTGTATCCATCTAATCTTAACTGATCCTCAATGTCATTCCACACCTTCTCAGGTGTTCGACCACCAAATGCTTTTTGAAAGTGGTATTTAGGAGCAACTCTAGCTGTATAATTCTGCATTACCATAATAGGATCAGTGTGAATGAAGTTAAAAACCTTAGAGTTTTCTATGTCTATCATTCTGTGAGCCATACGAAGGCTACCTTGAATGCCAGAAATCATATCAGGATCAAGAGGGTCTTTATCATTAACAATTTGATTATAAATGTTGTCAACATTTTGATCTATGTTTGCTGCACTTACCTTTTTACGAACAAACAATTTCTTTGTACTGTCGTAAACGGGAACAGAACCCTCAGAAGCAAAATGAGCTTTTAAAATACCTTTTATCTCAGCGGGTTTAGCTTTCATTTTTTCCACATCCCAAATGCGGTTAAAGAAAGGTTCCTTTAAATTACGGCCACTATTTTGAGTGTTGTTTATTAAGTCTAAAGCAGAATCGTAAAGAGCGCGTTCTTCCACATTGTCTTTTTTGCGCTGTTCAAACCAATCTCTAGTTCTTTGAGGTAGTTTGTCAGGCCCAGAAGTAGGCATGCTTAATCTTTGATTAATTCTATCCATGTCTAAATCTAAGAATGCAATTTCCTGCTCAACACGCGCTCTGTTTCCAGATAAATCAGTCTGATCTATGCGTTGACCCCAAGATTCGTAGAAACGATCATACTCTTTTATTAATCTGTCTTCATATACAGTGCTGCCGTTTTCTTTGTTAAGCCGTTTACGCATTGCTTCGCGTGTAAATTGCTCAAAGGTAACACCTGATCCGCTTACCCTACGATACATGCTGGTATAGTTCATATTGTACAAATTAGTTTTAGTAGCATTTGTATGTTCAGCAAAAGTTTCGTGAGCAACAGTATTAACTTGCTTCCAATGACGCTTCTCAACATTAGACAATGTGTAAACACTTTGAGGGTTAACCAATCCGCTAAGATTGCCTACGTTTAAACGACCACCATCGCCAGAAATTTGCATCATAGAATGTTTGAGCATACTCAAGCCACCCATTTTGTACTTACCAGTTGCCCTGTCTTTAATGGGTTTTAAATTCATTAAAGATTGGAAGGGACTTGGAAGCGGATTCCAAGCTGTAGATTTTAATCTATAGATATCAACTTGCGTACCATCTATTGTTTCATAAGTAGAACGCTCAACTAAACGAGTAGCACCTTCTTCTGCAAATTTCTTTTTATCAGTAGCCGCTTTAATTATGTTACCTTCCATGTTTCTAATGTCATTTTCAATATTGCTTATTCTTGCAGCACTCAATCTTCTACCTTTATTATCTACACCTGTTCTAAGGCTTTCAGTGCCAGTTCTAATGCCTTTTTCAAGGCCAGCAATTCTCTTTGTAAGACTAATTATATTGGTGTTAATATCTAAATCAGTAAAAGTTCTATATGCTCTACCAGCTTGTGCGACAACAGGAGTATCTAATTGAATAGTCTGCAACGCTTCAACAATATCAATACGAGCTTGGTTGTGACGATTGTTTCTTTTAGCATCAACCCAAAAATTAAAATAAGCTTTTTTACTAAGATTAATGCTGCCACCAATAGACCCGCCTAGAACAGTAGCAGCAGTCATGTTTAAAACAGAGCCTTCTATAGTAGCATTTACGCCACTTAAATGACGCAAGCTTTCTTCTCCAGCACTTACAGCAAAGTTACTTATAGCCGCGTTACCAACAGCAGCTAAGAAAGTAGGAGCTTTAAAAGCTAAAATTCCCGGGACCATTGCAGTCATATCAGCAGGAGCCGCGAGTAATGCCGTTGCCCATGTAGAATTTTGGTAGTTATTAATTCTAATTTCTTCTTCTTTAGAAAAGTTATGCAAGAAATTAAAATGATCTTCGCTTACTGCGCCTTGAACATTCCCCCAATGTTGAGGCTCAACATCGTTCTTATGTTCCCACACATTGAAATTTTCATCTTCTCCCAACCCAGAAGACCAAGGCAAATGATAAGTAGCACCGACAAGTAAATCAACTTGGTGATTAAAGTTGTCCTTAACTAAAGTTGTCCACTCAGTTCTTTCTTGAAGAGGTCTAGATTGAGTGCCACCAGCATAAGTTATTTGATCTGCGAATCCTACCGTAGAGGGTGGAGCAACAGGGTTTAAAAACTTTTGAGCATCATTACTAAACTTTAACTGATCCATTAGTCTGCCCCCATGCCAAAAATATCGCGAAGTGTATCAGGGAAACCTCTAACTTCATTAGCCATTTCGTGAAATTTTTGAGTCTCCCGCAGTCTATCAGTTAAAGATTCTTTATCTAAAACGTAGTAAGCTCCATTAAAAAATCTATTAAAATTAACATCACCCACTTTCATATTTTTCTGTCTAATAAAGTTAGTCATTTGCGCCTCAAAAACTAATGACTGTTGAGACATTTTTGTTTGTGAAAGATCACTTACTGCATTGACCCAATCAAACGCAACCGTGTCACCATACATATTTGATGGGAACAATTTCTGAACTTCTCGCTCACTAAAATCATCTTGACTCAAGACACCATTGCCGTCTTTTAATTTGTTAACATTAAACTCCATTAATTTCTTTGTTATTGGATGATCTTCCCAACCCACAGGAATAGGCTCTTGTTGACGTCTTACAAAGTCATCTCTAGTTAAGCCAGAGCCACCAAAATCAATGTCTTTAGATTCACTAAATCTAGTCCATTCAGCCTCTAACAGTGTTTTCTTTTCTACAAAAGTTTTTCTGTTGTCTATTAGCTGCCTGTTAAAGTTTCGAAATTCTGCGTCAGAAGGATTAATAATAACTGCTGATCCGTCTGGTCTTCTATAAATTTCAGGACCACCAGATTTGCCAGAAATGTGAAGAACCCAAATAGGATTATCAGCCGTGGAGTTAGGATGCGGCACAAGATCAGCACGTTGTTGTTTAGTTCCTGATGTTTTATTTTGCCATTCAATAAGGGTTAAACTTCTTGTTGCATTGCCTTCTAAATAATACTCTTCGTTTACACTTGTTAGCATGTCATCTGAACCGCCCATAGGCAACGAAGCTACCATTTGCCCTGCAAGATTACTTGGCACCTTAGTGTCTAAAATAGGCGAAATATTATTTTTTCCATCTTGAACTAATATTGAATTAACAAACGCATTAACGCCTTGCATAACAACTGGTGGCTGAGAGTCTAAAGACAATCCTGCAATCATTTGACCAGTAAGTTCGTTTGCCTCTAATGTAGTGCGAGATCGAATAATGTGTTGATCAAAAAAAGCTTTCATATGATTGCCATACTCTTCTTTTTCAAACCCTAATCCCATTCCCTGTCTTGTATTTAAATAACCTCTGGCATAATCAAGAAAATCGTCACGTAAGCCTGCCTTTCCTGATATATCGTATTTGCCTGCAAGAAGAACATTTGTCATTTCAATGATAGAACCGTAATCCTTATTAACCCCAACGCCAGCGTAAAGATCAATATGGGTGGCAAGACTTATATTTCCGCTAATTATTTCAGCTTTAACTTTACCAATATTTTTAACTTGATCATCTGTAAGAGCATACTGGCCCTCAAAAAGAGCCATAGCATCAAGCGCACCTCTTGTAGACTCTTTCAAGCCTTTCAGGTCAGTAACAATAATTTCACCAGTATCTAAATCATATGACCTAATATTTTTCCACAATTCAACCATAGCAGTAACTTCATTACTATTTAAGTCGAGGTTTGCTACAGCATTATTAAGCGAATTAACAACATCGGCAGGAATCATCTTACGCTTGTTTGCAAGTATTGTACTTATATAAGCACCAACTTGTGCTTGTTCTCTTTCAGGATCAGTTAAGGATTCACCTTTTCGCTCTCTAGTATACATGCGTAAATACTTAGCTGAATTATAAAGATAATCTTCAGGAGGGGCTTTGCCATCCAACAAAAGCTTTGATAATTCTTGACCATATTTTGTTGGAGTCATGTCGCTAGTCATTGGATAAGTTGAATCAAGAACACCCCTTTCCATTTCAAATTTCTCTTGTCTTTCTTCCTGTAACTTAATGAGTGTTAATTTGTCATTAGATATTGTTTTCCAATGCTCTCTTAAAGATTTCTGACTACTGGTTTGATAGCCGTTTAAAGCTAAAGCAGCGTTAATAGTCAAAGCAATGCCTGAGTCTTTCTCACCTAAATTAGATGTGTCGCCATTATTAATAGCATTCATAATCATTGAAACCTGACCAGAATTTTCAAGATCATTAGTTATAATAGTAAGTTTTTTCAGGGCTAATTCATGGCTTAGAAACTGTTTAAATTTACTTAACTCTTCTGGTTTAAGTTCCTTTGCAATCTGCTGTCCTATTTCAAACAGACTAACTCTTTTTTGAAAATTACTTTGTAGTTCTGAATCTTCAAATTGCTCATCTGGACCCGATCCAACAGGATCAAATGTCGATGTTGGCAAAGGAGCTTTTGGATCAAGCATTTGAATAAGATCAATATAAGCTTGATCAGCTTCAACTTGAGTCCTTGCTTGAGATATTTGAGCCGCGCTTACAGTTTCAACTTGTCCAAATGCAAGTGTAGCTTGCTCACCTTTAGCCTTACGCCTTTTTTCTCTTTCATTAAAAGCTGCCGTTTGTTTTGTCTGAAAGTTAAGAGCGATTGTTTTCTTTTTATCTAGGCTTAATTCTTGAGAAACAGTTTTTAGTTGTATGAGTTCATTAATGCCAGATTCTGTATTAAATCTTCCACTTAAAAAATCTGTTGCTTGACCAGTTGTTAAAACTGACACAACGTCACTCATTTCATTAGGCGTAAATTCTTGTATAGCAGTCATGTCTCCAAGCAAACTAACAAGCTTAGATTCGGTATGTCCCTTTTGTAGTTCAGCAAAAAAATCAGGATGACTATCTTCAGTAATCCCCTTATTATTTAGTTGAGATATGACTTCTCTAAGAGTTGTGTCTACATTGTGAATAAATGATCCATCTTCATTAGGTCCACCAGCGCCAACAAACTGACCGCCAGTTTGACTAGAGACACTATTTACAATTCGATCACCGTTAAGTTTTAAATAGTCATTTTTAGACTCAGCTATTAATTCTCTTTGCTTATCAATAAACTTTTGTTGGTTTGTAAAAAAGCCATCTAAGGAAAGACCATCTATACTAGAGTCTGCATAAATGTTTAATCCTTGATTTCCATTTAATGAACCACCACCATTTTTCTGAGACATAACAGATATAACACGGCCACTTATTAAGTCGGCTCTAAAATCATTAAGTGCTTCAGCATTTTCTTTTGGTGTTGCGTCTGGATCAAGAGAGAATTGTGTAATAGCGCGTTTCTGCAATCCTTGCTTAAATTGCTTTTTAAGTTCTACTAATTCACTGCGCAATGTAGCAATGGTAGCTACGCCAGCCTCTGTGTTTGCAACAATTCGTCCTGTACTACCAAGCCGCCGTTCGTTTTCTGCAAAACCAGTTTCGTACTGAGTAATTTGTGTTTCCAGAGCGTTAATTTTCTTAACAGCATTAGTTTGTAAGTCAGAAAATTTACCAGTTGTTGCAGCAACTCCAACAGAATTAGATGTAACTAATGCACCAGCATCAATAACTACTTTTTGAACTGCCATTTCTCGTGATTGAGACGCTCGTATATTAGCTTGATCTTCAAAAGCAATAGCTTGATTAATAAGTGAAACTGCTGACTTAGACTCTGGAGCTATTTCATTAACTAAAGAAGCCCTTTCATCAACAGTTAAATTCTGCAATCCAGAAAGAATTGTATTTAAATGCCCAGCATTTCTAGAATTAACTTTTGCTATCTCGCTATGAGGATTCATTAACAAATTTAAAATAGATGAAATTTGCTCAACACCCTCAGCAGACTCACTCTGTATGGTTACAAGAGTTTCTAATTGCCCAGCAACATATGACAAATGAACACTGCGCGATCCTTTAACAGAAGCCTTATAAGCTTTTAAAGTTAATTCCTGTGGATCGCCAGTTTCTTCAGAAGCAGCAGAGGCAATAGCCTCAGAAGTAGAAGCATCTAAAGAACCAGTTACCGCACTAGATTGATGAAAAGGAGTAAACTGTGTTGTAGAACTGTTTGTATCCTCTATAGCACTGGATTGCCCTAAAGCTTGAGCGGCACTAGCTAAATTAGAAAGATGTTTTGCAGCATCGTCTTTTACTTTTTGGCGTCTTCTTGCTTCCTGAGAAGCAAACAATGAAGCTTTACGACTAGCTAGAATTAAAGCCCCGTTGTCAGTTGCAGTTCCAACAAATTCAGCAGGGACTTGCTCAGCAACTTTAGCAACATAGTCTGACATTAATGTTTCATATTGCTGCACAGAGTTAGGTTGACCATCAACCTTAGCAGATATAACTCCAGATCGTTCTTGCAAATCACTTTGAATAGAAGTCTCAAAGCGTTTGCTCATATGTTGTTGGTAAGCTTTTCTTTGAATAGAGCCTCCCATTGAAAACAAACTTGCGCCTTCAAGCCTAGCATGAGGATCTTTCTTTCCATCAGCACCAGTAGCGTAAAGTTCATCTTGGCCTATAGAGCCAGCCATTTCAATTCCACGCTCTTCGGCTTTAGCTGCAGCGCGTTTAAATAAAATATCGCTAAATTGATTGGCTCCACGCTGAATTGCTTCAGCGGTAATTTGACCAGCTTGGCTTTGACGAGCTACACCAACATTTCCAATTTTAAAACTTCTTGTTGATTTGACAACTTTTACAGGTCGCATTAGTTACCCCCCCTGCTTTGCTGCATTAGAATAAGTCTCAGCAAAATTCATTATGCCAGTAGCCATTGTAGTAAACGCTCCAATGTTAGCCGCAGTTTTTCTTGCGTAACCTTCTTCAATAACAACTCGTCGTTGAGACTTAGTTTTATACATATTAATTTCGCCTTGAGTCATTATTGCGTAAATGTCTTCGCCAAGAATTTCTTTATCAGCCTCTAATCTAGCTTGAGTCGAGGCACTGTTAACATTTCCAAACGCGCTAAAGACTGCATTATTAGCAGCCATTGCTAAGTCATATTCTTTTCTGCGTGTGTTTTCGTTAGCAGCAGCCATTGCGCCTTGGATTACGACTTCTGTTTGAAGATCATAAGCTTGCGCCATTGCATTTTGCAATGCAACTTCACCTTGTTTTTTCTGCGCTTTAGCAGAAGCCGCAGCAAACGATAGTCCTAAGAATGCCTCTATACTCATTAGATTATTAACTCCGCAGTTATGCCATTGACTTGAAATGACAAAGGTTCGTTTTGAGTCATTACAACTTGAGGGTCTCGACTGTAGCCAAGAAGTCTAAATTCTTTCTTTCCAGTAAAAGAGGAATCAGTTGTCAAAGGTATATTATTCAAAGATATTGATCTAGTTTCCAACAAATCGCAAACTACAGTTGCAATTCCTCTTGGGGTTCCAGTTACAGGGCCAATAGGAAGCTGAACATCAATAGGGTTGGTAGTTATATTAACTGTAAATTTGTAACCTATTTCAGCAGTTGCGTAAGTTTCATTGTATTCTGCTAAAGAAATAGATGTATTTGCTATAGTGTGAGTTCCAAGATAATCCTCTCGACCAGAAGAAGTTTTGCCAATAACATGAACCACAGTGCCGTTAGCAAAGTCACTTCCAGTAGATGCAGATTTTGTGCTTACAGAATAAACCTTACTGTTATCTAAATGATGAGTAGTAATAAATTCACACAAACGAAGATTAACATCGTCAAACCAAACACTAGCAAACAAACGATCATCAACAGCAACGACAGATTCAAAAGAACCTTGCGTTGTAAATCGAGTCCACCCTGCACGTTTTTCCGCTCTGTTTGATCCAAAAACAGCACACTCACCATTAGTAGAAGTAAACACACTATAAGATTCTGCTTCTTTAAATGCACCATTTACAACAGAAATATCTTTAAAGTTATCTATCATATGAGAAGCAATAGTAGAAACAGCCGTAGAGGTATAAGCATCTTCACTGTCAGTATATAAGTATTCTCTTACAACTTTACTTCCAGCTTGAACAAAAACAGTTGCTCCATCTAAAGGCGTTGGTCTTACAAAGTCGCAACCAAAAGGAGTCTGTTTTCTAATTTGTGCATTTGTAGGAGTAATCGCTTGATTCAAAAATGTAGGAACATACAACTCAGCAGAAACAGTAAACACCTGTAAATCTCTGTCAGACACAAGATAACGAATTGCATTAACATCACCTGTTGCAGCAATTAAATTAATAGATTCATCATCCTCACCCTCGCCTACATCAAAGTTAAAAAACTCAGATGACTTACTAAACCAAAGACTATCTGGCTCAGCTAAAGTTCCTGCAAAAACCAAACGGTTTTCGTGAAAAGTAACAGCAGCAGGATAGCCACGCTTTTCAGAGAAAGCTTGTTCGTTCCAGTTGGTAGTTGGATTGTGAGTAGAAACCTTTACATAACCACCACCATCTTCATCGGAAGTAGCAGCAGCACCCGCAGTAATAGTAAAAGTGTTGTTGTCTATAATAGTTCCTACAGTTCTAGCTCCGTTTAAATTACCAACAGCAATTCCACCAGTAGCAGAAGCGTCACTAAAAGTAAGAGACTCACCGCCAGAATAACCGTGACCAACATTTGTAACCTCTACAACAGTGCTTCCCGTAATTGTGCGAAACGGATTAAGTACGTTAAGTTTTTGAATTAAAGTATCAACAATACTTGCATTAGCTACAGTTGCACTTTGTATTGTGTTGATAAGTATTTCTGAAGTGCCATAGCGCACCCTTACGCCCACATGCTTAGAATCAGGGAACGTACCATTAGAAATAGAACCTGTAGTGTCCCAGTAAGCCGCTGAGGTAGTAACAGTAATACCAGTTCCGCTTACAGCAGAAGGATCAAGAGTAACGTCAGTAGGGTGAAAGACGGAATAAGGTTGATAAGTTTCTTTATTGTCAGAGCGAGTATCAAACGAAAACACTCTTATTTCAAAATCAGTAAGGCTTGTTCTAACAAGCATCCGAGGCATAAACAACGGATGGCAAATAAACATAGTATCGCCAACTTGAGCAAACGTATATTGATACAAGTATGAGTCACTAAAAGGCAAAGCCGCTTCATCTACATCTTGCGTAATTGTTTCAACTAATGAAATTGTAGATTCAGATTCCACTCTAAAGCATCGAACTTTAGCATTTTCTATTGAGATAATATATCTTTCATCATCTGAAAATATAAAAGACTCAAGTTTATTTTGCATAACTTTGCCTGAAGCTTTAGTAATGCCAAAGTTATAAATGTTTTTTAAGCCAGAGCGTTTCATTGCTCCACCTTCGGCTCTAACAACTACATTTTCTAATCGTTGAGCAGAAGACGCATAAATTGGAGTATCAATTCTAGAAAGCGTAGAAGGACTAACCTCACCAAATTGGAAGCTATTAACTGGAACTCTATATTTTCGCATTAGCTACGCCTTTGCGCTTTAAATCTTGATGTATTTAACTTCTTTGTTGTTTGCTGTTGAGAGTGCAAACGTCTAGCTTGCATCATTTGCATTTGAGATTTTTGATCCATCATTTGAGAAAGTGCCTGATCTCTAGCAACAGAAGTTGCAAGAACAGCCGCCATTGTATACTCAACAGCAACTACAAAATAAGGAGGCCAATCAGATTCATCAGCCCTAAACACAAAGTCAGCAATTAACACTTCGTTTATGCCAGAGTCACAGTAAACTTTACTACCATAAGTATCATAATTAATAGCAAAGCCATTAACTGTAACCGCATTAAGCAATAAAACAGAAGAAGGTAATTGGTAGGCCGCAGAAAAGCGACCAGATGGTGAGTCGCTTAATCTAGCTAACATTTCTTGATTAGTAGAAAACCGCCATCTACAATTAGTCAAAGCGGCTCTTGCTATATCTTCATACATTGCTCCCGCAACAGTAGCTTCAGATGAACCGTCAGTAAAAGACGAAATGGGGCTACCGCCAATTAACAAAGATGCCCTTGAGCAAATTTTAACTGCGGTGTTTGCTATTGATGCCATTCAATGAGTGGGGGGCCGAAACCCCCCATTCCTTTTAATCGCCATCGGTGTTGGTAATGGCAACGCCATTTACAACATCGACTGCGGTAGCTGTGCTGGCATTAACATATGTGTGACCAACAACAGGTGTACCACCTGTAGAGGTAACAGTCATAATAACATCATTCAGATTAAACATATTAGCTGAACTGTTAAAATAACCAGCAGTGTTAACATCGGCAATGGTATCTGCCGTTGAGTAATGCCAGAAGGTAAAGCCCGAACCGCCAGAAAGGCGAGTTAGGGAAGTTGAGGTGTAAGCCATTAATCAGTCTCCTTATCCGTTGTTATCAAGAACTTCATAAATGCCTTCGGACTCAATAACGACAGCCCCCATAGACATCATAGAAGTACACAGGTGAGAGACTTTTTCAGCCACATAGTTGACCTCAGTAGTAACGTCAGCGTTAATACCAAGCCCAAGCGAGGAAGTATGGTAAGCAAAGTTTTTGCCACCAGCTACCGCAGAGGTTGAGAAAATCTTAAATCCAAGAAACTCTTTCATGGTCATTCCACCAGCGAAAGGAAGGTTCTGAGAACCAACATAGTCAGAAGATGCAAACTCTTCGATAAGGAATAAGTCAGCAAATCCTTTTGGATTCATTGCAAGGTAACGATCTCCGTCTTCTGGAATGTCAGCAATGCCCATTGTTTCAAACAAAGAAAGCATATCAGCTTTGACAAGCGCACTAGAAGCGTCATTGATCTGAGTAGAACTTGCACCAGCATCCATCGCTGCAACCAGAATTTCATCTGTCTTGCGACCAAGCGCGGCGGCAGCAGACTTAGCTACGGCTTGACGCTCGTTAATGTTGGTCTTCAATTCATCCAGTTTATCAATGTACTCGGCAGCATAAAAGTCAGCCATTGTGACTTCTACGTTGCTGTGCGTCAGTTCCATAGGAGTAACTGAACCATTGCGGGATTTAGTAGTGGCAGAGCCAGTGCCAATCTTTTGGAATCGAGCAACCGAAGCTGAAACATTAGATGTACGAACAGTATTCCGCAGTTTGGAACCCATGCGTTGGTACGCCAAATGAACTTCAGATTCAAACTGCTTGATAAAGGCAAGGTCGATTGTATTAGCCATTTCAAGAGTCCTTATTAAAGTTAAACGCTAACGGGTATCCGTCTTTAAACTTCAACGTAGGTATCCAAATGGGCTACTCAGTGCATGACAGGCCGTGATATGAGACTGTCAACATTATTATCATCAGACTTGCAACGCACAAAATGTAGTATCTCACTATCTTTACTTAAAAAGATTGGTTCAAACTCTAAATATGCAAGCCATTGTAAGATCATGCTGCTTTCCGTCCACACATCGCAGCTTATTTGATCGTGAAATAAATGATAGTAACCTATTAGATCAGGTGAAGCCCTTGCGAACCTAATCCAGTTTTGCCTCATGTTCTTAGAGAACAAAGCCCACATCTGAGCTTCATTAGATATTCCCGTAATAGCCAAAGGCTCGTCACCTTTAACTACTGCGTAAACCATTTCATCTTTTTCTTTAAGGCACTCAAGTAAACACTCTAAAGGATCAGACTCATATAGGTCAGAAAATTCTCTTACGTTTTCATCGCTAAGGTTTTCTAAAAAAGGAAAGATATGGGCTGGCTTTAGCTTAACCAAATCCAACCCATGTGATTTTAAAATAGAATCAGCCATACAAAGATTTAAACCCTGCATCAACTTGAGCAATAAAGTGACGATCACGCTTGGCTGGATTATGATACCTTTCGTCCTGCATCATTTCAGTCAAAGCCTGTGAGTTTAAGCCACTGGTTTGAGAAGTAGCCTCAGAGAAAGAACCATCTTTCATTTCTCTCATAATATGCTCAAGAGCAATTATTCCCTCATGTGATTCACACATTCGCTCTATTGCTGGTATAGCTTCAGCAGGAAAGAATTTAGTAGCAAAAAGGTTTGCTGATTCAATCCGTGTACTAGAGTTTTCCCCAAGCTTTGCTGCTTCTGCTTCAAGATCAGAACTAGAATCATTGCCAACAGATTGAGCATACATTTCAATGCCCTTCTCAAACTCTTCTTGACCAAAGCCATTTTCAAATGCGTGAGCAGACCACCAAGAAAGAAGTTCATTCTCTTCAGAAGAATCTACAGTATCAGGCAAAACATAATCATTAACGCTTTCTGGCCTGTCCTTAAAAGCTTCCGTTTCTATTTCGCCCATGATTGATTTACGCAAGTCTTCTTCTTTAGTGCCAAGCTTTGATTCAAGCTCCTTGTAAGCTTTAGCTAAATCATCGGAAGTTTTATACTTACCAAGTAATAACTCTTCGGATTGTATTTCTTCATCAGACTTAAAAATAGGATCGCCAGTAGACTCAGTGTTTACACTACCTTCAGTGCTTACGGATTCTTCTGCTGGTGCTTCTGTTATGAAACTTTCACTCATTTTTTGCTCCTATGTGCGTGTGCTATTCTCTGATCTATAAGTGCAGAAATGTATCTCTGGCCTTCGTGATGCCTGAGTGCTTCTGTAGTTACCTCTGGCCCATGAACCATTTGTATAGTTATAGACTTTAAGTAATTTAAAACTGATTGGCCTGTAGGCGTAGAAAAAAGTTCCGCTACGTCTAAGCTAATTTTTACATCACTTGCTTTTGACCTCTGTATGCCATCGACACCAATGTTAACTGGGGTTTTGCCCTTCAACTGGTTGCTCCTGTGGTTGCCCTTGCTGCTGCGCCATTTGCTGCTGCGCCATTTGCTGCGCCATTGCAGTCATAGCCTTACGTTCTTCTTCATCGCGAATCAAGGACTCAGGAACACCAAACTTTTTAGCAAGGTGAACTGCTGTCTCTTCACTATCAATAAGAATCTGCAACATTTCTGGGCCAAAAGTGCTGCCAATGAGTTCTAAGAACCTAGCAACAGTACCAATGTCTTGATTTGATTGGGCTTGTGCAAGCGGAGAAGAAGAGCGAATCTTAATTTCACGACCATTAACTTGAGGAACCTCAATGCGACCTTGCTTTTTAAGTATATAGATTACACGTTGCAAGACAGGCTGTACTAATTCCGCTTGCAAACGCCCAAAAGCTGCACCAATGCGACGAGAAAGATCAGCCATACGCTCCGCAACTTCTGTAGCAGAGGCAGGGGTTTTATCAGGATTGCCAAGCATGTCGCTATACAAAGCACGTTTAATATTTAAACGCATATCCGACAAAACAAGCTGGGCAACATCAAAATTACCAGCCGCTTGTAATGGTTGCAAACCTTGACTGCCCATAGCTTTCGGTATGATTGATCCGGGAACTAAGTTTATCGTGTCAGGGTTGATTACACCATCATCATCAACTTGGTATATGCCAGCAATAGACATTTGAGCGTTCTCAAGGATTAGCTCAATAGTGAGGTTAGTAGTTTTAATTGCAGAAAGTGCGTTAATTAAGGGGCCGCGTCCATATACTTCACCAGCGCACTTGCTCCAACGAAAACATATAAAAGGATTAGAGCCAAGACCAACCATTTCCTTAGTGTGAAGTATAGTTTTAGTGGTTAGGCAAACAGCATAGTGATAATAGACCTCTTCATTTGGCCTATCGTAATTTCTACAAACAATCTCAAGTACAGTTGTGTCACGATCAGAACCCATTTGCTTTAGAACTTGAGGGTCAAACGTAGACTTAGGGTACATAACCTTCAATGAATCAAAGGGTATCTTCTTTCTCTCACGAAAAACGTGATCAATCTTGTCATCTGGGCCCGTATCTAAAACAACATGAGGCAAAGGAATAGCAGTAAAGTTAACTGGGTTAACTGAATCCCCTTCCTCAACGCACAAAACACCAGTACCTACCGCTAAATCCATGAAGGATTCGTGGACTTCTTGGCTAAAGTTAGAGTTTTGCAGTATTTCAAACACGTAATCAGTAACAGCATCTAACTCATTATCAATTTCATCGCGCTCTTCTTCTGGCACTTCACTACCAGACATAAGATCAGCCCATCTAGCAAAGTTAGGAACAAGGCCAGATTGAAGCCGACTAGCAAATTCTTGCACACCAACAACAGCCGTTTCGTCAAAGATTCTATCGTCTCTGCGCTGACCAGCTTCCTCTTGGTAAAAAGATTCACGCATAGGAAGCGCGTACTCATAGCATTCTTCAAACAGAGGAACCCAATTTTCACGAAACGCTTTTGCCTTTTCATATCGCTTTATCTTACTAGCGACCAAAGGATTCTTGTTATATTCCATTAGCCAAACCTATTCAAATAACCTTGACCACCACCAGCACCGCTATACAAAGAGCGGCGACCTTTGCCTCCACTGCCAGAACCTTTAGAGGTTTTAGCATCTATGGCTGCGGTAATATCTTCACGCTTGGTATTAGCTTTTTTTTCAATCTCTCTTCGCTTAGCGTCTTCTGCCTGTATTCTAGCTGCGGCTGCGGCTTTGTTGGCATCTTCACTTACAGCGGGTGGGGCTACAACGACTTTAGGTTTTGGAAAGCACATGTTTATCTCCTTTTGAAGACTCAGAATCACAACTTGAATTAATTAACAATGCACAAACTAAAGCCTAGCCCATACGCTCTGTTTCTTTCGTGGGTTATGAGCCTTACTAAACACATCAAAGTTACGCTTAGCTATAGTAGGCTGCATCGGTTTCTGGCTATTCATCAATGCGCGACCCTCGCCAGCACCTAAGAAAAGGTATTGGGCTGCGTCATGTACGTGACTAAACATATTTTTATCAGGTTTATCGGCAAACCTCTCACCTGAGACTTCCATGCGCTTGTAGGAGTATCCGCTCTCAAACCCTTTAATAAGGGTCGAACACCGCCGATCTACGAGTAACGCTGGTTTGCCCTCCACCATTTTTGTCAGCTGGGAGGAAACCGACTCAAGACGGAGGTCAACAGAATTTGAAGGCGCGGGGTAGGCGCGAAGGCCAGCACCACGAAGAATATGGAATGGAGTAGATTCATCTGTCTGCGCTCGAAAATCACCAGACGGATCACCATAGATTATAACCTCACCAGCAGCAGCGAAGCGGGTTGATAGCTCATTACGCATAACTTCCGCAAATCTCACAATGCCCATGTCTATAGCAACGATTTCAGACTGAACCAGCCACCGCCCTCGTACCTTCTGAGCAAATACAGCAGCAGGAGTAAGGCCAAAGTCCACACCCACATAAACGGATTGCCCAGCGGCAATAGGTATTTCCTCTTTAGCCACATGAACATCAGCAGCAAACATAGGATATACAGGCTTACCATCTTGGATATGCCCTAATTGATTCATTACATATACGTCAATCCAGCTTTTAGTCTTACCCATTACCAAGTTAGTGTAATAAGTACCCAGCATATTCTTTACGTTCTCAGCTACTGGGTTAGGAAGATAGCCTTCTATTTCCCCTTCTTCGTTTCTGTCCTCAACCATGCCAGCGGGTTGCGTATAGAAAGACCAGTTAAAAGGTTTAACGAGCATCTTAGCTTGCTCACGCGGTATATGGTCAGGGATTGGAACCTCACCAGCCATAATGGGCCACCAATGATCTTCTTCGGGAGCATTAGTGTCGGCAATGACGCCATTCCAAGAAGGGCCACCATCACGCATAGACGGGAAGCGACCCACGCGCATTGTGCAAGCATCAATAATCGACTTCGGAATTTCTCTAGCTTCATTGATCCATATACCTGTTAATTCTAAAGACAGTAATTTCTTAACATCTTCGGGTCTATCTAAAGCTAAGAAGATAACCTCAAGGTCAATGTCGCCCTTTCTAATCCGATGGGTATACGGAACAGACCAGTTAAACTTACCCCACTCAGATTCGGGAAACCAATCCAGCCAAGTCTTAATTGTTGTGGTTCTAAGCTGCGGGTTGGTGTTGCGAATAATAGCCCAGCGGCTTTTGCGTATTCCATCAGGGGCTTTTTGCTGGGTAAGGGAGCGACGAAAAACCTCAATACAACAGCACACAGATTTACCAGAACCAACAGGGCCGCGAATACCACGAAAGAAAGTATCGTCTTTCATAAACGTCTTAATGGTTTCTCCGTCAGGCTTGTATTTGAAATCAATCATTACTTGCTCATTATGTTTTGATCTATGCCGACCTTAATCATACGGCCAGCAACCTCTGGGCCTATCGCTTCAATCATCTTGTCAGTTTCGTAGTTGGTTACAAAGTCATTTGGGTAATGCTTCATATGCGTTAGCTTAACAACTCGCCTAAGCGTGTCTCGCTCTTGCTGAGAAAGGGTATTAATAAATGTCATTACACCCCCCACAGATCATCTTCAGTTATGTCGCCTACCTTTTTAAATAGCGGCTTTTTTTGAGAAGGTGTTTTTTCTAAAATCTCAGATAAAGGCCGACCAATCTCAGGCTGAGTCTCATTGTAAAATTTTCGTATTAGCAAATTTTGCTCATGCAGATCGTCAGTATCCATTATTGCTTGAGCCATTTGCTTTCTGCGCCATACATTAAGTGCATCACTCATTCTTTAGTCCCCATGTTAATTGGCCTGCCTTCTTTCGTTAGTCCATCAATCATTTTATCCAT
>Ga0208814_1000392_pt1 | contig 28874 bp, 44 predicted proteins | sample MalvirAntarct_55_FD_184253 | JGI IMG/M metagenome (GOLD analysis project Ga0208814, IMG submission 184253) | Marine viral communities from the Global Malaspina Expedition - Malaspina viral metaG Antarct_55 (SPAdes) (version 2) | ecosystem: Environmental > Aquatic > Marine > Oceanic | place...
GGAATACAAGTTTGGTAGACCAAGTAGTTAAAGTAAGTGCTAGCGCTACTGGTCGAAGAACAGACGATGGAGAGTTTGCAGCATACAAGATTGTAGCTTTGTTTAAAGTAGTTGGCGGCACATTAGCTCAGGTAGGTTCGACAGTAACTGAGTATGCCATTGAGAGCGACACAGGCTGGACAGGCATTACATTTGACACCAACTCAAACGATATATTTTTAGACATACAAGCCGAGTCTGGTGCTATTAACTGGACATATCAAACTGAGTTTGTGTCTAGCACTGACGCAACACTATAATAGGAGGGCATTGTGCCTACTAACTTAATTATTAAAAACAGTACAACAGGTGGTTCTGCTCCTTCTGCTGGAGATTTGGAAACAGGTGAACTAGCTGTCAATCTTATAGACAAGAAAGTATATTCAAAAGACAATTCTAATGCGATAGTAGAGCTAGGCACTAACCCGTCAACCATTACACTTGGTGGTGCTGTTACTATTACAACAGGCTCAACAACACCTAACGGAAACACTACAGGTACCATAGGTTCGTTGTACTTGAGAACTGCCTCTAATTCTGAGGGAAACTTGTACGTTAAAACAACAGGCACTGGCAACACTGGATGGACAGCACTAACTAACTAACTAAAAGGATTTAATCATGGTAGAGGAGACTAAAGAAATGTTAGATATAGCAGCAGTGTCAACGGGTGTGTTGTCCTTAGCTGCTTGGCTGCCGCCAGTCGCATCTCTGTTCACAATTGTTTGGATGGGTTTACGCATTTGGGAATCAGACACAGTTATGGAACTTAGAGGAAGAAAGTAATGTCAATCATTCGTGCGCTTATAGAGCCGGTAACAACTATACTAGACAAGGTAATCCCTGACGCTGATACTAAGCAACGTATAGCGCACGAGATTGCAACACAAGCACACACGATAGCACAGGCACAGATAGAGGTAAACAAGGTTGAAGCAAAGCATGATAGCTTCTTTGTCGCAGGTTGGAGACCGGCTGTTGGTTGGACGTGTTGTTTGGGCATGGCCGGTAACTTCTTGGTTATACCGATGGCAAACTTTGCGCTTGCTTTATCCAGTTCTCCAATCACTATACCCCTTGTAGACTTATCTACTATGATACCTGTTCTTATGGGTATGCTTGGTTTAGGTGGTTTACGTACATACGAAAAGACAAAGGGAGTTAAGTAATGGCTACAGGTTTAGAAAGTGCCTTTGACCAAGAAGAAGAAAAAGATGTCTTTGCATTAGAAACAGCCCCTGCTGAGCTTGGGGCAGGTTCTGGATACCGTGGAGAACCTGTAGTAGAGCCTGTAGTAGAGGCTGACCCTTTTGTTGGTTTTAATCGCAGTAGTATATCAGGACAAGACATAGATGTAACGTATAGTGATGACCCATCATTAAATCAAGACCAACGGAGTGCTAGTGATTTAGAGTACAAGGAGTACACTGATGATGTGGTGGCTGACGTTACCTTCGATACGGTAGAAGCTAGAGGTGGAGATTATAGTAACTTTGGTAGTCGTTTAATTAGTGGCGAGACTGATGAGTACGATAACGTTTATTCCTACAACAATATGCTTAGCAGAGGTCTTGACGTAGAAACGGCCAATCAGTGGCAGGAAGAGGGTGGTACTGCTCAAGACGCTAACAACCTTATTGCTAATAAATTTTTAACAGATAAAGATTCCTTTACTAATGCTTTTGATTCTTTTAGAACCGAAGGGGACATGGTAGGTTTTAAAAACCAATGGGGACAAGCCGATTTTAATGGAAAGGTAGCATACTTAGAAAATCTAAACGCTAACGGAGAGCTTGAAGACGAACAATATAAAAAGGCTTGGAGAGACGAATGGAATCGTTCGCAAGAAGGCAACCCTAACGCTACTTATATTATACCCATAAAAGCTCCTAGAGATTTCGACCCTAATGAATCAACATATAATGCACCGGACACCCTTGAATATAAAGCAGGCGATACAGTATATGTAACTTACACGCCTAATGGGATTAACCCTGAAGGTAACATGGGTGTGGTGCAAAATAACACATACTTTCCCAATAAAAATTCAGAAGGTTTAGAGTTACAGTACCATGATAACATAGGGCCAAAAACTACAAACTTGGCGGAGGCTTCGACTTGGTTACAATTTAGGGACGAGTTTGTAATTCCTGCGGCAAGGACAACATTAGCAGCAGCTACGGGGGGGCTGTCTGAAGCCGCTGTGGTAGCCGTTAAAGGTCTTTCAGGTGAAACGCTAAAAGGTTCTGATTGGGCAACCTTAGCTATGGCAGGCGCTAACCTGTCAGGAATAACTACTCCTCCAACTGAAGTACTTGACCCGTCTACAGGTCAAATGGTAATGTCAGCAGGCACAGGAATAGGTGGCTTATCCTACGCCCAGACAAACAGTTTAGTAAACGCTCTTGGGACAGGCAATCCTACTTCTTTTCTTTTACAAGAGTTTGGTGGAGATTTCATAGCTTCAACCTTAGACAAAATGGGCATTAATTCTGACAACATGTCACCTGAAGTTTTAGCAGGGGTTGGTAGAACTGTAGATAAACTAATCTTAGGTGAAGACTTTGACAAAGCTCTTCAGTCTGGTGTCGGTGAGTGGGCAAGAGAGTCAGGCATTGGGGACGAACTAGAAGGTACGCTTAGAACAGTAGGTAGAGATTTAGATGATAAATACTTACAACCTATTAAAGAAGCATTGCCTGAAGGTGCACGCCTTCCCGATACGCCTGAAGATATTAAAGCTATTGAGGACGCAGTTAAAGTCGCAGGTTCTTCCGTTGGTGATGTAACTGACCCTCTCTTTTCAACAGTAGGTGACGTAGGTTCTGCTGTAGAAGACATAGCAAGACCTGTGGGTTCTGTTGTAGAAGACTTAGCAAGACCTGTGGGTTCTGTTATAGACGACTACTTACTACAGCCTGCTAAAACTCTCTTAGGTGTGGGAGCAGGTCTTCTTTTAGGAGGAGGAGGTGGGTTGTCAGGCACTAGAACTACAGACAGTTTGTTCAGAGATGAGTTGTTTAAGTTTAAAGAGAAAGATTTTGGATTAGTAGAACGTGTTACACAGGATGCACCAAAAGAGCAACTAGCTGATTTTAACGACGACCCTTTCGCAAGCGATTTTAATAACAGGAACCTATTCGGATGATGACATATTTAGACGCAATAAACAGAGTACTACGTAGGTTACGTGAGGATGAAGTAGCTTCCGTCACTTCTACCACGTATGCTAAACTCGTAGGAGATTACATTAATGACGCTGTACGTCTTGTAGAAGACTCGTGGGATTGGTCAGCACTACGTACAACAGTAAGCATTGCCACCGCCCAAAGTCAATTTTCGCTCCATGGTGTTACTTCTCAATTTAAGACTCTTAACGTAATTAATGAGACTGAGAAGTGTTTTATGAACTTAGGAACACAGACAGAGTTACAGAAAGTTAAGTATATTGACCCCGTAACACCGTCAGCACCTACGCACTACGTTTATGGTGGGGCTTTTAGTCACGGAGTTCTTGTTGACGTATATCCTGTTCCTGATAAAACATACACTTTACAGTTTAACATTGTTAATAGGTCAGACGAGCTAACGGATAGAAATGACAATATCATGGTTCCTTACCTGCCAGTGATTCAGTTTGCTACGGCAATGGCCGCAGAGGAACGTGGTGAGACTGGTGGTGCTTCTGCTCAGGCTTTGTATAGTATGGCTAAGTCTACCTTGTCTGATGCTATCTCTATGGATGCGGCGCGCTTCCCTACAGAAACTATATGGTATTCCGTATGAGTAAACAACTACAAGCGTTATCAGTTGCGGCTCCTGCTTTTTTTGGTTTGAACACACAGGATTCCCCTGTCGGTATGTCAGCCAACTTTGCTAAGGTAGCTGACAACTGTGTGATTGACACGCAGGGTCGTATTGGTGCCAGACAGGGATACACGCAGGTCTCTACAGCTTTCCCTTCTGCTCCTAACGCCCTTGGTGCTAACCCTATCGAGGCTTTACACGAACACGTAGCGTATAACGGAACAAAGACTGTATACTCAGCAGGTAACAATAGACTTTACACAGGTACTACAACCTTAACTCTTTTAGCTTTCCCTAATGGTTATCAATCAGTTACTGCAAACCATTGGAAGATTGTAAGTTTTAATAACAGTGTGTATTTCTTCCAACGTGGCTATGTCCCACTAAAGCAAACAAACGGCACAGGAGTTTTAGCCGCGTTTCCTGATAGTACTACTGCCACACCTACGGGTAATGAAGTACTGGCGGCTTTAGGCCGTATATGGGTTACGGATGAGACAGCTAACAAGTACGTTGTTTATTGGTCGTCCGTCGGTACTGACTCTTTTAAGGACGGAAGTTCTGGTTCTTTAGACTTAACTAAAGTATGGCGTTCGGATGAGACAGTTGCTCTTGCAGAGTTCAATGGTTCCTTGGTTATCTTTGGTAAGCGTCAGATTGTTATATACAGTGGAGCCGCAGCACCTGCCGACGCTCTTAGTTTGACTGACATTATTAATGTAGGTTGTATTGCTAGAGACTCCGTACAGGCAACAGCGGATGACTTAATCTTCCTGTCTGACCAAGGTGTTATGTCACTACGTCGTTTGATTCAGGAGAAGTCACAGCCACTACGTGACATTAGTAAGAATGTACGCTCTGACCTTATGTCGGATGTACCTTCAGACACTATAAGCGTTAAGTCTGTATACAGCCCTGAGAATGCTTTTTACTTATTGTCCTTACCTACTGTTAATAAAGTCTATGTGTTTGACTTACGAGGTGCTTTAGAGGATGGAGCCTATCGTGCAACCAAGTGGACAAGAATAGCCCTTACAGCCTTTTCTAGGCTTTCTAGCGGAACCCTATACATGGGTAAGGATACATTAGGTATCGTCCAGTACGGAGGCTTTCAGGACGCAGGAAACAGCTATCGTGTGAACTACTTTAGTAATGAGCAAGACTTTGGCTCTCCTGCTAATGAGAAGTTCATAAAGAAGATGCGTGTTACTGTTATTGGTGGTGCTTTAGCTACTGCTGACTTAAAGTGGGGTTATGATTATGAAGAAAGTTACTCTAAGCAAACATTTACATTTGGTTCTTCAACAATAGCACAGTTTAATGTAGCAGAGTACAACACAACAGCAGAGTACAGCGCAGGTATTACTGTAAACAGACCCTCAGTAAACGCTAGTGGTTCAGGTACTAGCCTTTCCTTTGGTGTTGAAACAATAATTAACGGCAGTAACTTTGCTATTCAAAAAATTGACATACTAGCTCTAATCGGGAGACTACTTTAATGAGTAACTATTCGTACACAACTGACTACCTTGCCAAAGATTCCTTACCCTCTGGTAACTCAGGTAAGATTATTAAAGGTGCTGACTTTGATTCAGACTTTACTGCTGTTGCATCGGCTATTGCTTCCAAAGTAAACCTTGCAGGTGATACAATAACTGGAGACCTGTTGTTTAACGACAACGTAAAAGCTAAGTTTGGAGCAGGTAGTGACTTGAGTATCTACCACACAGGTGCAAACTCATACATTGATGACACAGGCACTGGCGGTTTAGTTATTACAGGCGCTACTACTTTGACATTAATGCAAGCAGCTCAAGGAGCTAATGCAGAGAAATACATAGAGTGTACTGCAAACGCCGCTGTAGACCTTTACTACAACAACGGTAAGAAACTAGAGACAACTAACACAGGAGTTACTGTGGCAGGAGAACTTGTGGCAACAACTATTAATGGAGGTACGTACTAATGAGTCAACGACCCGCTTTAGAAGGTGAAAGAGATTACATGAGAGAAGCCAGTGATGCTCGGTACGGAGCAGGCTCAGGATACCGAGGTATAGACCTTTTACAACCCGCTGGCGGTTATAAGATGCCTACTCAGCCGTTTGACCCTAACGCTAATAATTACACTCTTGACCCTAACCTTCCTGCTTACACTCCTACCCCTAATGAGTCAGGTAATGGTTCTGGGTTTAATATGGGAAATATTTTAAACACTGGTTTAGATTATTACCAAAACCAACAGGGTGTTGATGCCGCTAGAGCCGCAGGAGAAAGGGCTTTAGGAACAGCAGTGGGTATAGGAGAACAAGCCGCAGGGCTGGCTGAGTTCAAACCTTACACAGTGACTAGCGGTTTAGCCACAGGAACTACTACTCCCGAAGGTGGTTTAGACTTACAACTGTCTGCTGAAGAACAAGCACGACAGAATCAGTACTTAGGTCAATCACAGAGTATGTTCGGTGGTCTTAGCGGTGACGTAGCCGGAGGTTCACAGGCTATCTATGAGCAGATGAGAGCCGCACAGCGACCTGAAGAAGAACGTCAGCGCCTGCGTATGCAGGAAGGCTTATTTTCTAGTGGTCGTGGTGGTTTACAAAGTGGTATGTACGGTGGTGGCAATGCTGAGACATTTGGCTTTGAGCAAGCACGTCAAGAAGCTATGCTTAATTCTCAGTTAGCGGCACGAGGTCAGTTTGGTAAAGAACAAGCTCAAATGTTACAATCAGCTCAAGGCTTACAGACAGCAGGCTATAACCCACAACGACAGGCTCTTGATTTGTTCGCTGGGGCTAATGCTCCTGCTTCCTATGCTGATGCAGCGCGTAGACAGCAAGGTTCTCTTTTCGGCAACGCAGCTATAAGTGGAGTTGAGGGGTTCCTACAAGGTGAAGACTTGGCTAATCGTTTATCACAACAACAAATGGATGCTCTACGGACATCCGTAATGGGCACTGGTGGTGCTGAGAGTCTGTTTGGCTACGGTATGGACGCAGCGCAGGGCTTATGGGATGAGTATGGATTTGGCGGTACCTTTTATGACAGACCTAGTAGCTCTAACAGCACTATCGGAGGCACTGGTATGACATCAGGTGGTAATAGCGGTTCTTCTCAAGCAGGCTCTTATACAGGCGGTGGTACAGGTATGTCACGCGGTGGTGATGCCGACGGTGACGGTGTACTTAACGTCAGCGACAGATACCCCCTTGACAAAACCCGTTCTTAACAGGAGATTAATATAATGGCACAATCAGAATTAACTGGCCTACTTACAGGCATTACACAGGCTCCTATTGACCCTAGAGACATGATGACTAATGAGCAAGCCGCTCTAACTAGGGGCAGAAGACTTAGCAATAGTTTACGTAAGAATATCGGCTCACTTACTGGTACTGATACTCGAACTATATCTGAGAGAGCGCAAGAGGCTTTAGCACAGCTAGACCCTGCTAAGAAGGAAGACCGTCAACAGATTTTAGAAATTGTTTCAAGAGTATCTCCTGATAAGGTTTCCGCTTTACGTCAGGGTTTTGCAGAGCAAGATGAGAAAGAGCGAGCAACAGGTGTTACTGAGGGTCAAACACAGGAAAGTTTAGACATTCGACGTATGCAGGCCAAAGCCTCTCAACTAAGCGCAGATGCCTCTATGATAGCCGCAGGTGGCGGTAGTAAACTAAGTGTATCCTCCGAAAAAGCAATACGTGCCGCAGAAACAGCGGCGGCAAAGAGTGAGGGTCAAAAAGACTTGGCTCTGGGTATGGCGGCTAGATACTCTCGATTAAAACCGACAGGCGGTGCGGGCGGTAAGGCTATTGAGAATTTTAAAACGTTTATGGGCGGTCAGGACGCGGTATCTAGTCTAAAGACGCAGTTTGAGGGTTTGGTAGCCACGGGTATTATTGGCGCTCTCCCGCCCGGAGTTGCATCTGATAAAGACATTGAAATGGCAAAAAGTGGCTTCCCTAACTCTGGTTGGAGCGCAGAAGAAATCGAGAGTTGGCTACTAGGAAGAGCTAAACTACAGGCTTTTCATTCAGAGCGTAGTCGATTTGAATCTCAATGGATTAGTGAAAATAGAGGGGATGCTTCCGGTTGGAACAATGCTTGGGATGCACTTAGAAAAACCGAAGGCTTTGCACAGTCGATTGTAGATAAATACAACCTTCCTGCTTTGGATTTGCCTAAAGAAGACTTATCTTTCGATGAGGCGGCTTTTGCAGCTATAGCGGAAAGGAAAGCACAGGCGGCGCAGAACCAAGCGCAAGGCAGAATCGCTGGAGCAACCGGTAGCTCTTACACTTCAAATTAACAGGATACTAAAATGGCAGATAAAACATTACCAAACGGTCAAGTAATTAGAGGTGTTCCTGATAATATAAGCAATGCAGACCTCAAAGAATACGCTATTATGACAGGGGCAGCTACGGAGGCTGACTATAATAGAGACCAACAAACTAAGGCTGACTATTTGTCCACCGTCGGTGAAATAGGTGGAGGTGTTGCAGGTGCTATGATTGGCGCTTCCATCGGTTCCGTTATTCCTGTAGCCGGCACAGCTATTGGTGGTCTTGTAGGCGGTGCTATCGGTACAGCCGTAGGTTACTTCGGAGGCGAGGCGGTTGAGTCTTTTGTTGAGGACAGAGACTTTGACGTTGAGCAAGCTACTGATGAGTCTATTAAAGCAGGTATGACGGACGCGGCATTTAGTGGTGCTTTCGGTGTCTTAGGTAAAGCCTTTAAGACAATCTATCAGCCTGCTCGTGCTTTGTTCCAACCTAAGTACTTTGCAACACCAAGAGACGCAGGGGCTGCTGAGACAGCCATGGCGATACAGCGTGGTGAGACTACCCTAGAGGAAGTAATACAGAAAGGTAACTACGGTGAAGAGTACATTCAAGAGATTACTGAGCAGTTAGGTAGGCGTTTTGAAGAGCTTGTTACGACAGAAAGACTTCAGGGGAAACTCACAGCTATGGGAGGCACTATGCTTCCTGCTCAGGCGGCTAAGGAGTATGGTACTTATGCTCAGGATTACGCCTCTTCGTCTTACTTTATGAAAGGTATCTATGACGATATTCTTGCTAAACAGGACAACTACATAACTAAGCAGTTTAAAGAGATTCTAGGTAAAACAACTGACGACAAAACTAGACAGGAGACAGGAGAAGCTATTTCAGGGCTTGTTAGAGACTCTGAGAGAGCTTTACAGGTTGTTGTTGACCCTATCTACAAGGCTATTGACAAGGAAGGCGCTATTAACTTAGCTACTGGCAATATAAAGAACAGAGCGATGCGTTCCTTTAAGTCTATCTCTAATCCCAGTTCTACAGCAAAAACTATAATGAACAGGATTAACGCTATTGACACTTCGTTGACCCCTGCTCAGGTATACAAGGAGATGAGAGCTTTACGTCAGTTATCTAAGAACATTGCACCTAATGATGCCGTTTCCAAAAAGCTATTGAAGAGTGCTATGAACAACCTTAAAGGAACTCTCAAAGGTAAGCGTTTTGTCCATCCTACCTCTACTATCAAAAAGGGTCAGGAAGCTCTTGACACTATTATTACTAAGGAAGGCACTACAGGTATTCTAGGAGCGCATAAGAAGATTGCCAACAAACTAGCTAATATGCGAGAGAATATGAGTTTCTCGGAGGCTCACGTAGAGTTGTCGGAACTTAAAGCCTTGCAGAGAGATATGGTAGCTTCTGTTGGTACTAAGAATAGCAAAGCTGAGAGGTTAATTGGCGACTCTATTGGCGAGCTGGAAAAATCTATGGACACAGCGTCTAAGAACTTTAACCCTGCTCTTAAAAAGAAGTATGATGACGTTAAGGAATTGTACAAAGACGGTATCAACACTATCAACGGTGAGTGGATTGTAAAGTCTTTGAAGAAGGACAATATTGCTGACGTAGGACAGTACTTAGTTAAGGCAGGCGAATCGTTAGGTGTTCAGGACGTTAAGAAGTTACTTGCTAAAGCTAAGGAGCTAAAAGTAGACACCAATGGTAACAACATCTTGGAGAGCATTGAGAAGGAGTTTATCAATAACTTATTCCCTACTGGTTCTGCTCAGAGTGGTTTGAAGTTTATGGAAAAGATGCAGTCTGCTAAGTTTGCTGATACGTTTGGTGCTATTGTCGGAAAGGAAAAAGCAGCGAAGCTAAAGGAACTTGGTAAAGAGATTCAGATACTATCTAGAGGTATTGAAGGGTCGGAGACAGCCTTGTCGCTATCTATCCGTAGTGGTGAGATTGGTGCGGTACGTGACCCCTTCACACTCAAAACTCTAGCTTATCCAATCTTAGGTGCAGTGGCTAGAGGACAGCTTAAAGGTAAATCTATTACTAAAAAGGTCAATGCTTTGAAAGCTGCTAACGCTCAGATGCTGGCAGGCAATCCAATATCTAAGGGAACTATGGATGCTCTCATGGATGGGCTACCTACCGCCTATGCTTACGCAGGTGGTCTTGTAGGTAAAGTAACTGTAGACCAAGACGAGTAAACAACAGACGTAAAAAAGGGGGTCGCAATGACCCCCAAGTTTACTAAAGTTGCTGTTTAGGTACTAATACGCCGTATACAGCTATTGTTTTAAACTATCTCACAAGCACCACCGGTACACGCTAGTTCCTGTGAGCCGGTGGTGTTATCTTCCTGCTCAAAGTATTGTAGGTCATTCCAATTAATATCTTTAGGCATTGATGCTAGTAGTTTATCATATTCCTCAGCACTGATGTCCTCATAAGGAGCTTGCTGATACGTATGTTCACTTACTGGCAACAAACTAATACCACTACACAAGTCAAAGTTATCCCATATCCACTGAGCTACCTGAAGGAACTCGCTGTCAGTGTAGTATACTGTGATACTTGGCTTATGCTCACACCAACTATTCTGGTACATCTTCCAAAGCTCTAGCTGATGCATTGCACCTACATCACTGACCGTCACACTGGTCTCTGGTGCTTTGACAGGAAAGCTGAACACTGATGAGGAGTCAGACATAACGTCATCCTCTACAGGGAACCCTGCTGTCTTCATAAAGACTGCAAGCGGGTCTTTCTTGTCTGAACGTACTCGGCGAATATAATGCTTAGAGAAGCGAGGATGAATGCCACTAGCACTGTCAACAAGCTGAGAAACAGTACCACTCGGCTTAACAGCAGTAACGGCAGTAGACTGATTGATACCGAGTTTCTTAGCCCACTTCTTATTTGTTGCAATAGCGACATCCCGTACAGCCTCCAAGACTACTTCACAATGCGGTGAGTTAGGTGTGCTTAACAGTTTGTTGTCCATGATACCTGTCATGCTTACGCCTAGCAACGCCTCTTCCTCTGTGTTCTTCTTCCAGATGTTACGTAAGTATCTGAAGTCAGTCAAGGTCGCCTGTAGTGTGCCGATGATGGCTGCTACTTCCGCCTTAGCTTTCAACGTCTCTTCCGTGTCATCCTCTCGTACTACAATCTCTGACAAGTTACAGAACTGATTACTGCGTAGGATAATCTCAGAGCAAGGGTTAGTACCAAAGTCATAAGTAGGGTCTCGACGACCATTCCTAGCTGCAATCTTCTGTGCTGCTATACGACTAAACAAACCACGTTCACCTGACTTAGACTCATACAACGTCTGCATCTCGTTGAGGAACGCTTGGAAGTCTGGCTTCTCTGTGTACGCTACGCTGTTGTTAGCCAGTCTACGGTGTCCGTCATTCTCCCACCACGCCCCTGACTTAGCCTTAGCCATACGGCCATCGGAGAGGTTTGACAAGCTAATCAAAGCTGAACGTCTAACACCACCAACAACTACAATGTCTGCAACCTTACATACTACATCGTGACACTCAATGGATGTCAGCTTACGTCCCTCTGCCTTACGGAAGACATCAACACAGAAGTGGAACAAGTCATCGAGAGGCTGTGGGCCTGACGCTCGACCACCAAAGGTCTCTAAGCGTTCGCCTGCACCACGTACCTGACTCATATCCCACTTAGGTATCTTACCTGCGTACAGCATAGCGATAAGCTCACGGAACGCTGATGCCCATCCTACCTTACTGTCTCCTACCACAATTGTTGTGTCAGTCTTGTGGAATGACTCTGCAACTACAGGCAGTTTAGTAATGAAGTTACGTTCAACACTGAACCCTACACCAGTACCGCACATCAGCACGTACATAAGCTCGTCAAAGCTACGTGGTGAGTCAATGGCTAGGTAACTACAGTTGAAACCGGCTACGTTGTCCTTGTCTAGTGCTACACCGGCTGTCATTAAGCAGCGCATTGATGGCATGACTTCCAAGTTGACAATAGAGTTATACAGTTTCTTGGCCACTTTACTGTCAATCTGTCCACGTTTTGTCCAGAAATCGACATAACGTTGCACTGTTTCTTCCCACGTCTCCCGACGACCTTCTTCCTTCATCCATCGTGCGTAACGTGACTTGTGTATAAACTGTTGGTACTTATCCATTAACCTTCTCCGTTGCAAGCGTCACACGGTACATATAATTGATGTGCTTTTTCACACTCAGGGTCGAAACCTAGTAAGCCTGAGCCGTGACAAGCGGTACATCCCTCTATTAAGTCACCACCTTCGTCTAGTATTTTATACCAATCAGTCATTCTTCTTTTTATCCTTATCTTGTTTGTCTTTGCTCTTCTTACCGAAGATAGCATCGAAGTTGTTTTCGTATTTCTTCTTGTCGGTAGGTCTCACTGTTGAGCCTTTACCACCGTGGGTTTGTCCCTGCATTTTTGTTTTTTCTCCATTTGTGGGTAGGTGCCGATTGCTATCTGCCAGCAGGACACGTAGAAGTCTATAATCTCGTCTTTGTGTTCCCAGCAGATAACCGCAGGGACATAGACAGGAGAGACAAGGAAAGTCAGTAAGGCGTAAAACCTCATCTTATTGTTTTTTGACATTACTCTACCTCCTCAGTCAGTCGTTCTAAGTACCACTGTGCTTTCTTTAAGTCTTCTACAGGCTTACCCTTGTAGTCATAACGCCAAAGGTACTTCATAGCGTTACCCTTCAGGTAGCCTTTGAACTCTGTGTCAGACATGCTGGCTTCAATAGCTTCGATACATTCCACAGAACCAGCGTTGTAATGCATTGGGCTTTCTACAGGGTCATCGACTGAGGGATACTCTAAGCGTTCATTCCAGTCGTCATCCTTTAGTTCTTGCTCTGCCATTGCACCGTACTTCTTACGTAACATGTCCCACATCTCGGGTGTTGCTTTATTAATGCTCATAAGAATCCTCTCTATGTCTAAGTAGTCTATCTTCAAATGCTTCCAGTAAGTCTTCACCGTTTATCTCCAGCACTTCCAGTATTAGTATCTCGTCGTGGTCACGTAGGAACTGTTCCTTGTATTCTTCAAATGACATTTTTATCTCTCACATACTGTAATAGTTCAGTCGTAGTTTTTACAGTGTAGCACTTGAAGCCTTCCTTCTCGCACCACTGCCCCATGTTCATCTTGCTGCCCTTCCGTACCTTCTTTAGAGGGTCTGACAAAACAAACACTAACTCCCACTCTGGCATTGAATCTCGGATGGCGGTGTACTTTTGTGTGTCGCCTACCCTGAAGTATCCCTTAGCCTCAATGAGTATTTTCTTTTTGTTGTGTACAAAGTCTGGCACATACTTACGGTGTATTGTATACGGTAAACGAAACGGTTCGTATTCAAACTCGTCGCTAAGTTTATCGTTTAGTGCCGACTCTAAGCCTGACCTGAATTTCTTCTTAGCCATTAGATTTTAACCTCTCGAACATTAGGTTCCTTGACTACCTTACACAAGTACTTAGGTGCGTAGGAGTAAGTAAACAATCTAAGGTCTGGATAACAATGCTTCTTGTACTGACAGTAAGAACAACCCATAGCCAATCTCATGTTGCCTGACTTACCCTCTGGCTCTGGTTGGTGACAAAGGTAATTAGGCTCTGGCTTTTTTACCATTTCCTTTAGGTGTAGCACCCTCTCCTCAATCGTACCGTTGAAATCCATTACGTTCTTAATCTTAGGGTCTGCTAGGTCGTACTTGAGGTATGTCAGATGTCCACCTACTTTATCCATAGCCAGCCAACCAATCTCTGTCTCACCTTCTGAGTGTGCGTAGGCTTTAATCTGGTCAACGTAACCGAAAGGGTCGTCATGTAGTATCTTGCCTTCCTTAAACTTCTTAAACCCATAAGGGCTTGCTGACTTAACGTCTGTCACTACACCATCTATCTTGCAATCCATTGAGCCTCGGATGCCCAACACTTCACACCTCTTCTGCTCGTCGGTAACTGTGTGTCCTGACAATCGTGTTAAGAACAAAAGCATCTCTTCCACTAGATGTCCGTACATAAACTTAACATACGTTGCACCGTCTATCTTCTCTTTCTCTGTGCCTGCTACTACGTTCCAAAGGTATCGGTCTGTGCGACCAATGTTTGACAATCTAAGTGTGCGTTTATCCTGTCGCTTCTCCCTGCCGAACTCTGTACGCATAAGCTCCTTAACATTCTCTCCGAACTTCTCAATCTCTGCCTCTACGTCTACGTTCGGGTCAGCATCTTTGGATTCCATCATGGCGTAGATGTCTTTAACTAAAGTCTTAGTCGTCTTCATCAGGTAACTCCTTGAAGCTAGTGATAGTAGCCGTCTCAAACAACTTCTTTAAAGGTATCAAGTGCATCCTACTTGCATTGTTGTCACCACCTGAGACTGACCTAAACTTATTAGCTTTGATTATCTTACGAAGTACTGAAGTCTCGAACACTAAGGTACAGTACTCTTCCTCTCCAACACACAGGTTGTGGAACCAGTAGTCAGACTCTGTGGCTTCAATCCCTGACGGCTTACCCCACGACTGATACTCGATACAGATGTTACCAGTCTTCTGCCACATCTCCTTTTCCGACTTAACTTCTATCTTCTTGTTCTGTAGCATATCGGCAATCTTATCTTCCCGTACCTCACCGTATGCTAAATCTAAGTCGAACTTCTTCCTGTCAGCTTTTGCTGGCTTCATGTTAGCTCCCTATTGTAAGTGCAAGAATAAGACCAACAATAGCGATGCCAAATATAACGCTAGTCCAAGGGAAGTCTTGGTCTTCTACTGTAGCTTCTGGCTCAACTTCAACCAAACCCATAATCTCAACCACTGCCTCAATACCGTGCTCCTTATATAGGTCGTGATGAGGGTGGCTAGGATTGCCTGCGCGATACCGCTTACCGTTGATTGTCAATCGTGTTTTATCTTCTAACTTTCTATAATAGTTCATCGTGTGTACCTTTATTAGTGTGTTTCCGACCAGTCGCTTCCGACTTGATACTCTCCTGCCAATGGGCAGTTGAGTTTGTAGTGGTTTCCTGCCGCTTCAATGCAAGCAGTTGCGAGCCATCCAAACCTTTCTGCGTCCTTCTCTGCGACCTCCGTCTGGATTTCATCGTGTATGTTGCCTATAAATTTATAATCAAGTTTATGTGCAGTTGCGTACTCGTCTAACAGAACCAGTGCTTTCTTCATAACGATAGCCCCTGCGCTCTGTAGTAGTGTATTCAACGCCGCGTGTTCTGACCGTACAGCGACCCTTCTTCCATCCAATCCAAGAAGGAAACCTCTTCGACTAGCAACTGCAACTCGTTCTCGTAGCTTTCTAAGAGCTGGCGTATTGTTAAGGAACTTTTCTTTAAGTCGCTTACCAGCGCCTGCACTTCCTCCAACGATACTTCCGATTTTACTATCTCCTGCTCCGTACAGGAAAGCGTAGATAAAAGTCTTTGCTTGGTCTCTAGTTGCAATGCCCGCAGCCAACTGGTTTGCCGTGTGAATATCTCCATTGAGAATTTCATTAGTGTATCCCTCGTCATTCATGTAATGAGCAAGCATACGTAACTCTAAGCCGCTTGCATCCATACCTACTAACTTGTAACCTTTAGGTACTATCCATACCTCTCGACACTCTTTGCCGTAGGGTGAATACCCTGCCGGAACCTGACCCATGTTTGGGCTAGAGTGTGTCATCCTGCCGGTTACTGCGCCATTGGGATTAACATAACCATGTACTCTACCATCATCCTTAACAGCGTCTAACCAGCTCTGAACCTGTGCAATCCGCTTCTGTACCATAAGGTACTCACCTATCAGCTCCGCTTCCGGTATACCCTTTACCTTTCTAAGAACGCCTTCGTCAACGATTGGCTGTCCTTTCTCTGTAAAGGTCTCTGGAACCCATCCGAAATATTGTAGGTAACGTCCTATCTGTTGACGTGAGCCTAAGTTAAACTCTGGATAATCCAGTCTGCTGAATGGTGCTGTTGCTGTTGTCCACTGTTCCCCCAAGAACTTCAGGCCGACTATTGAGTAACTGCCGTCCTTCTTTACCTTGGGTGTTATCTCCTTAATGAATGTAGGTAGCGGTGTAAACTTCTCATGTACCTTATCCTCTAAGTCGAACTTCTTTTCCTTTAGCTTGGCTAGAAGTACAAACGATTTCTCTTGGTCTAAAAGCCATCCGTTTTTAACTTGATTGCTAATAATTGCTTGTACCGCACTTTCCAAATCAAGGCTGCTAGTTCTAAAATCAGCAAGCGCTCGAAGTAACTTCTGGTACACCAATTCATTAACCCTAACATCTTGCTTACAATACTCCACCATGTCCTGCGAAAAATTAAGCCAATCACTGTGTTCTCCTTTCGGTTGTTGTAACAACTGTCCCCAGTTAGCCAATGAATGACCGCCTTGAAGTGATGGCTCTGCCAGTCTGGACATAACTAATGTGTCAGTTACTTTACACTTACTGAAGTCTACCTTGAGCAGCTTCTCTAGTACTGGTATGTCGTAACCAATAATGTTATGGCCGATAACTTCCAGTTCTTCCTGCTCTTCAATCCAATCCTTGAAACTAGATATGCTGTCTCCTGTCCACTCAATGTACTCCTTAGAGTGACGCTCATAAGCTATGATACACCATATCGTATCTGGGTCTAAACCGTTAGCTTCAATGTCAAAGACTATCTGCTTCATTTAAAACTCCACGTTATCCTCTGTGGGGCAAGCTGTCTCAATCATACGTCCAGACTCTGCGTCATAGTACAGGTAACAAGCCGCGCCAGTTAAGCCTACAAACCGATTCTTCATTACCCTAACGCACGTAGTATTTCTAGTCTGCTCGTCTGAGTGTTGCTGATTACGTTCTAAACCGATAACCATGTCACTCAACTGCGCAATGCTCTGGCTACCACGTAAGTCTGCTAGACTAATCTTACCACCGTCCTCGTGTGCTATGCCTGACGAACGCTTAAGATGTGAGACTAAGAACATACCAACACCAGTCTCTTGAACTATCGAACGTAGGTTAGTCATAATACGGTCAATGGCTTTACGCTCGTCGCCGTTCTCCTGACTAGATACCACGATACTCAAATGGTCTAGGATAATCCACTTACAATCTAAGCCTTTAGCCATGTAACGTATGCGAGACATTAGGTGGTCTTCCTGAGCACTACCAAAGTGGTCTAACAAATGGATGCGGTCTAAACCGAAAGTGCGTTCCCAATAACCCCGCTCTTCTTCGTCTGTTACAGTCTCTGCTACGTCTGGCTTATGTAGTAACTTGTTAGCTTCAACAGACATAATACCTACAGTGGTCTTAGGGATGTTTTCCTCTAACGCTAGGATGCCTATCTTATCCTCTGTGTTCATCAACAGGTAATGTTGTAGCTCTCTCATTATCTGAGACTTGCCCATGCCAGAGCCTGAAGTAAAGGTAACTAGCTCTTGCCGTCTGAATCCATAGGTGAACTCATTCAGACAAGCCCACGGATAAGGTATAGAGGTTACTTTCTTCTGCTCTTTAAGCATCTTCCATGTATCGAGACCTGAGACAATGCCGTCCGGTCGATAGGGTTTAGCATCCCACCACGCTCTAGTGAACTCCTGTATCTTCTTGGCCTTGAGCATATCCCCTGCGTCCTTCACGGACAGTACTACGTTCTTAGCCTTGTTAGGTGTGAACAAACCAAGCACTGCTGATGCTGCTTCCTGTCCCGCTTTGTCATTATCGAAACAGATGACTACGTTCTCAAACGACTCTAGCCATTCCAAGTTAGCTTTAATATCCTTGCTGGCTCCTGATGCGCCCGACCTGATAGACACTACAGGCCACTTGCCGTCGAACATCTCACTGACTGCTAGTGCATCCGCTTCGCCTTCCGTGATAGTAATGTACTTACCACCTTCCCTGAATGCCTGCTGTCCGAACAACCCTACGTTATCAAAGTTACCTGTCGCATAGAAACCTTTCGTCTCTACCTGTCTAACCTTCGTCCCTGTCGGCTTGTTACTATCTTTATCATAGTAGGGATAGTGGTGCTTGACAATTTTACCCTCTGGTGAGAACTCCACAGTAACACCAAACTTCTGTGCTATACCCTGTGAGATTCTACGGTCTGGAATTGCCGCTATAACTCCCGTCATTTCAAATGCCCTTGCTGTTGTACGTGGTGCAAAGTCAGGGGCAGTTCCGTTGCCCTGCTCGTGGTGCCCACAACCTGCTGAGAAACAGTAGGCGTGGCCATCAGAGTACCTTGCTAGATTGTTAGCTGAGCCACACGCTGGGCATGACTCATGCTTTACAAAGGTAGACTCGTCCGTCATTAAAAATCCTCATTCGAGTCTGTCTGTTCCGCTACCTCTAATACTTTGACCTTGTTGAGGTATGTGCTAGTGCCGTGTACTGGGTGTGGTGAACCTTCCTGCCAGAGGATACGTACCTTAGAACCCCGTGGTACCCGACCAACGAACGGTGAGCCGTCTGCATTCTGAATGCCTACCTCAAACTTACTAGCGAACTTCCGCTGCTTGACACCTTCGTACTCCCGTAGCTTGACACCTCGTGCGTCTAGGTCGCTTGCTTTCTCTTCATCTAATGACAACACCAAAGAGAACTTACCAGTTGACTGACCGTTATACATTTCATGCTCGGTTAGATTCTCGAACGCTACTAAACCTTCCAATACTTCTGCTGACATATCTATTACCTTTTATTTATTAATTAAAGTGTTACTACTTAAGTATACCTTAGTTAGTTACTTTTAAGTTTATTATAAAAGAACATAACATAAGTATATTATAGCATTAATTGTTACTCTTGTCAAACCCTAATGACTCTAAGTCTAAACTTTCTTCGTTATCCTGCCAACCTAATGACGCACCTTCGAACGAAAGTGCCGCACTGGTTGAAATACTCATACAATTATAACACAAGTCTAAAGGTTTGTCTGTATTATAATCCGTCCTCTTTAGCTCTGATTCCGTCATAATGGTGTCACACGCTTTACATCTGCTCATTTTATATGCACTCCTATCGTGTCATAGTGTACCTTTTCGAAGTCACTTCGGGCCATGGTGTACAGGTCATGCTGTATGTGCCGCGCTGCGGCCTGCTGCATCTCTGACACGCTCATGGTGTACATCAGGTACGCTGTAACCTCTGAAACTTTAACGTGGTCATCGTCGCCAATCCAGTCATTCCCACCATAGCCTATAAGTTGTGCTTTAATCTTACTCATTATCAAAAACCTCATTTGCACAATAAATTAAACCTAGTATAACTCCAGTTCCTAATATAGCTAATATCATTCGTCTTCCTCTACTTCCCAAACGTTCCCCAGTGTAACAATAAAGAAGGGTATAAGCAACACTAAACCATCAAAGGCCATCACACTCATCTCATCCTCTCTAACTGTCCACACTGGGCGACTAGCTACGCTCTCTATGTCAAAACCAAACCCGAACCTCGGTTCTACGTTTAAAAACATTCCAAAAATATTAGTTTGCATCTTTAATCTTCCCGCTGTCGTCTATTAAATCCTTCACGAATACCCCATCAACCATCTTGCCCGTTCGATACTTAATATCATTGTATGCGTGATACATACACTCAAACAGCGTCAGATTGTTCCTGTGGGCGATGTTAATAAGCACCACTAGTATATCACCTATATCGTCAATCGGCGTTAGGTCGCCATCTAATGACAATCTAAGCTCCTCTACCTCCTCTAGTAACTTACTAAACTGCGCTATATCTGTACTACCCTCAATAAGGTTGCGTGCTTTGTGCCAGTCTAAGATTTTTTCTTCGATGTTCATTATTACTGCCATTTTAACAACCCTCTATTATCCCTGCTAATTTTAGTATACCAGCTACAAATACAAAGCCGCAGCCAAGTACCCACAATGTAACCATTAAGTGTCCGAAAGTATCCATCTTAATCTTCGCCTCTGTAGTTTACCTGCTGTTTAATGTCTGCAATCACCTGCTGTAACTCCGTCAGGCTTTGCCCTAGCTCCTCTATTGTCTCTGCTAATAGGTCGTTCTCTGTACTGTTGTCTGTAATCATAGCTTTTTTACCTTCTCATAGTATTTTAATTCGCTGTGTAAATGCTCTAGGGCGTATAGGTCGTCCTCGTCCGGCTCAAAGTTTTCATCCCTAAACAGTTTCTCTGTCATTAAGGTGACTTCTAGCATCATAGCACCGAACCTATCCCGAACCTCACCCACGTCTACATCCGATTCTTTTTTGTTAAAATGTGGGTCTCTTCTATCCTCATCGCTTACTCTGCACCCGTTTATATTCATTATAGTGTCGCCCGTAGTGTTTTTGGTTGTCTAAGCGTAATCGCTCTAATTGTTCGACTAGTATATCAGCTTGCTTTGTCTCTGTAAATATAATATTGCATATCAGTTTACCATGCTCTTTTTTAAACTCTGTATACGTCATTTAAAAACCCCCTGTATATATAATTTTGTGTACACCGTCCACAGAGGACGCTTGAAAAGTTAAACCCTGAGCCACAGCCATATAAACCATAGCTTGAAACTCTTTTATGTCTAATGTTGTATAATTCATTTTAAAACCCCGCGGCTGCGTTATATGTCAACTTTACAAGGGTGACTACTAACCCGCCACCTACAATGCCCGCTGAAAATAACAGAACCAGTTGCAATAATCTTTTATATTTATTCATTATATAGCGCCTTTATTACGTCTAAGGGCATAACGCCCTCCAGTAGTTCTAAAAGTAATAAATCAGCCTCTCGATTGCGTTTCTTTTGTTCTTCTTCTTCTTCTGTTTGTTTGTTCACTGTTAAAGCCTCCAATTAACTGTTTAACCATTCATCATAGGTTTTTAACGGCTTTCCGGTGGTGAAGTCTAAGCCGTTACCATCATTCGCACAAGATAGATATATATGATACTCGCTATCATTATCGCCGCGCGCTTGGGTTCGCCAGTCTTGATTGTATTCAAGTTCCATTTTTAACCTCCTATAGAGTCATAATTGTAATAATAAACCATTTAAACACTGGTAGGCAAACCGCTACGCCTAACAGTACCACAGACCCGCAAAAGATGTTCGCTTTTAAGGTCTCCCGCGCCTCTGTTTCTAATTGTCTACGCTTTGCACTATTCACGATATAAGCCCCTTTTGAATTGTCACGCCTAGTACGTCGCTATCTGTTCTTTCTTGCCCGCAAAATGGGTGAGTGGCTACATAGCGTGTCTTTATATGTTCACCTGCGCTATTATAAGTCTTTAAAATATCCGTTACAGTCTCGACGCGCTCATTATTGGTCAGTTTGCCGCGCTGCTTAATAAACTTTGTACCGATTGCAATTGTCATAATGTTTTAATCCTTTTGTGTGTATGTCCGCTATTATAAGTTAATAGCTACAATACTGTCAACATGTTTTAGCATCTTTTTTCCGTGGGCAGGATATGCCACGACAGCTACATTTTTAGACCAACAAAGTCTACAGGTCGCGCATTTGCCGCCCCTGTCGTACGCCTCACAGACTGACATATTAGGCAGGCTATGCGATACCGTGGGAATGATAGTCGAACTGTTGGCCGCTCCCTGTACTGTCTCACCTGTTACGCTATCACTAGATAGGCGAACAACCACGTTGGGTAATGCATTCATAGTGTCCAATATAGAAGCGAACTTCTCAAATTTATGCATACGAGTTGGCAACCAGTGGTTACACCACGGCGTTCGCTTCATAACTTCGAGAACCTTCTCTGCTAGTGCTAGGCTGTACAGGTCGCCGCTATCAAACCACCTAAAGTATCTGTCATTGTCTAGCTCTGCCGCCATAACATCAACCCAGTCACTCTGTTTCCAATCCTCTCGGTTATGCTCTCTCGGCGCTTTAACACTGCCCATGGAATAGAATCCGGTCGTCGCGTAGCAACCCTTGCAGGCGTCAACTAGTTCACCATCCGGCTTTGTACTAGCGGGGCAGGTGTCCAAAGCTTGTAGAGACCAGCTACGACAAGGCATTTTACTAGGCTTAGAGAATCTCGGTTTGGCTTGTGTCATGATATCACCTTGTTTAGTTATTAATTGTTTTTAGTATACCGGCTATTATATACACCGGTATAATTAAAGCAACTAATTATTTACGCCAGTATAAAATCGACGGCGCGGATTAGGTAGCTATTGTTTCCATTCATAGCCTGTAGGAATAATACTCCGTTTTTATTGGTCACTTCATAACCACTAGGAATTTTAGTTACTATTAAACCGGCGTTTCTGAAGTCTTTTAAAACCGATTGCGTAACCTTCTTAGACCAGATACGGGTTTGGGTAGTGTGTCGCTTTTGGAATTTTTTCATAATATTTTAATCCTAGTGGTTGCCCCTTTCGGGGCGTTTGGTTTGTTTAGCTGTTACGTTCTGCGCGGGCTGCTCTGCGCGACTCTGTAAGCTGCTCTGTCCACGTGTTTAACGATTCTTGCGCATCGTTTACTTTGACTTTTTCCAATTCAATTTGCGCGCGCCTTACTGCCGCTTGTGCTTTATCGTATGCGCTCCCGTCGCTTAGGGCATTCCATGCTTTATGCTTTGCTGTTTCATATGCCACGCCTAGCTGCGCATTCAATACCCTGTATTCCTCGCGCTGTACTGCTATACGGTCAAAGTCTACTGCTGGAGTCTGCGCCCCGTGTAGCTCCCAGTATTCAGAGTTTAAGCTACTGATTTTCTCCAATAGTGCTATTTGCATAAAGTTGATAGATTTTTGGTCGTTTAAGTCGATTTTGTAGTTGTTCATTTTATACACCTTTTAGTTTGTTTGGTTGCCCCTTGCGGGGCGTTTGGTTTGTTATAGTGCCGCTCTGATTGCTGTGAGAGTCGCTACGCTTCGCTTGTTAGCACCGCGAACCATTGAGTCGATAGCGCGATAGTTACCATTAGTGGCGTGTATGATAGCCATTTTAACGTTGCGTTGGTCTATCTTGCTTAGCTTGTTGATTAGGTCTGTCATAATGTGCCGCCTTTTTGTTTGTGTGTTTGTTGTCTTGATGGGTTCATTATATACCAGTGCAAACTATTGTCAACACTTATTTTCATTTATTTTAAATTAATTTTCACAACCTAGGGATAAGGAGCGGGCGCGCGAATATCACAGATAAGACACAAAGTCAATATAACTTTTAGCTATAAGAATGCTACAGGTATATAACCGTTATAGGTAGTGCCGCTACAGGCCAGTGATAGCAAGGGATACAGAGGAATCGACGTTCGCCCCTTGACCCTTGTAATGATATAGGTACAGCTTGAACGCCCTTAGAACGCAATACAGAGCCCTTGATAACTATAGAACTATTAGTTATAACCCATGTAATCTATATGCTAATTGAGTATATAACATATGTTGACAGTAGTATGATAACTGTGGTAGGTATCCTGTAGGTATCCACAAGCATACTCTTACTCCCCTTGTCAAGTAAATAAATGACCCTAATGTTTTTCTTGGTCACAGTTATTACTTGCGTTTGACCCGTGGCTATGCTATGGCTTTACCCGTGACTACATCTGACCATCGGGTCACAGATTCCCCTTGACTCATCGGGCTGGGTGTGGTATAGCTGAGAATCCAGAGGGGGCGGGGGGCCGCTGGTATATTTCCTACTCTTCACGGTACCCGCATGTATACAAAAAAAGACCAAAAGTAGGATAAAAGTAACAATAAGCTGTGTATACTTAAGTAGACGTAAGTCATTGATTTCATTGGGAGTTCGCGGGTACATTTGTGTACATTAAATTAGCCTGTAATGCTGACACAATATAGTTAAGCAATTAGTTAAAATAGTTCTTGACTTTTGCTTTAAAGTATGGTATAATATATAGTATATACTAAAGAGTTATTTAGTTAGTTGTTTTGTTACTGACTAAAGACTATAAACAAAGTAACAACCTAACAAGGTCTAAGACATACTTAAGTATACTTAGGTAACCAAAGGAGAGTTTTTTGTCAGATTTAAAAAACGACGATTCGCCACCTAAGCGTAGAGTGGGTCGTCCGAAGAAGTCAGATATGGTCAACCGCAAGAGAGGGTCAGTCGGTACGAGAGGTCGCCCCAAAGGTGATGCTGCCATTATTAACGAATACAAGACACGTATGCTAACGTCTCCTAAGTCTGCTCGCGTCTTAGAGTCTATATTCGATGCAGCTCTTAACGATGACCATAAGAATCAAGCAGCCGCTTGGAAGCTAGTTATTGATAGGGTCTTACCAGCGAGCTACTTTGAGAAGGATAAAGCAGGTGGCAGCAAAGGTGGGATTAACATATCAATTACTGGAGTGGGTGGAGAGACTACTGTCATCTCCGAAAGCAGCAACGAAGAGCAAGCTATTGACGGAGAGTACACCGATGTATAACCCTAAGTACTTCGCCCTGAGCGAGTTCAACTGTCAAGAAACAAATCAAAATGAAATGCAACCAGAGTTCCTAGAACGTTTGGATGCTCTGCGTGAAGCCTGTGGTTTTCCCTTTGTGATTACTAGCGGCTTCCGTAGCCCTAATCACAGTAACGAAAGACATAAGGAGAAAGCAGGAACTCATGCCCAAGGTATTGCAGCAGACATCAAAGCTATTAGCGGAGCACAAAAGTACGAGATTGTTAAACAGGCGCTCTTGCTTGGGTTTGGCGGTATTGGAGTGGCTAGTTCATTTATCCATGTGGATGACCGGAGCAATTCTAATTCTAACTCTACACCCGTAATGTGGACATATTAAATGACTGACTTAAAGGTAGAACTACTACCATGGCAGCAGGAGGTCTTTAACGACCCCTCACGCTTTAAAGTCATCGCAGCAGGTCGTCGTACAGGTAAGTCACGTCTAGCGGCTTGGATGTTAATTCTAGAAGGTTTACAATGTAAGAAAGGCCATGTCTTTTATGTCGCACCCACACAGGGTCAGGCTAGGGACATCATGTGGCAGACATTGCTAGAGGTAGGTAATCCTGTCATATCGTCTAGCCATATCAACAACCTACAAATAAAGCTAGTCAACGGTGCAACCATCGCCCTCAAGGGTGCTGACAGACCAGAGACTATGCGTGGTGTCTCCCTTAGCTTCCTCTGTATGGATGAGTACGCCGATATGAAGCCGGAGGTCTGGGAGCAAATCCTACGACCTGCCCTAGCTGACCAGAAGGGTGATGCCATGTTTATTGGTACACCTATGGGTCGTAACCACTTCTATGACTTGTTCCAGTACGCTAGTATCGCAGAGGATGACCAATGGAAGGGTTGGCACTTTACATCATACGATAACCCCTTGCTAGACCCAGAGGAGATTAATGCGGCTAAGAAGTCGATGTCAGCCTTCTCCTTCCGACAGGAGTTCATGGCATCCTTTGAGGCAGCCGGTGGTGAACTGTTTAAGGAGAAAGATGTTAAGTTCTCCGAGGAAGAGCCTGAACACGGTCAGTTCTACATTGCAGTCGATTTGGCAGGATTTGCGGAAATTGAAAAAGCTACAACTAAAACAAGCCGACTTGACCAAACGTCAATTGCGGTGGTTAAGGCGAATGAAGACGGGTGGTGGGTTGCCGACATTATCCATGGTAGATGGGGAGTCGAAAAGACAGCAAGGAAAATCTTCGATGCCGTCAGAGACTACCAACCAGTCGCAGTAGGGATTGAGAAAGGTGCGTTGAAGAATGCTGTCTACCCCTACTTGAATGACATAATGAAAAAGAATCAAAGGTTCTTCCGTATCGAGGAGCTTACCCACGGCAACAAACGTAAGATTGACCGTATTGTCTGGGCGTTACAAGGTAGGTTTGAACACGGTAACATTAAACTAAACAAAGGTGACTGGAATGCGGAGTTCCTAGATGAGCTGTTTCAGTTCCCTAACAAACTTGTCCACGATGATTTAATTGATTCGTTGGCCTACATTGACCAATTAGCTAAGATAGCCTATGCTATTGACTACGAGGAAGAAGAATATGAACTCACTGACTTTTACGCAGGGTATTAACTATGTATGAACAAAACGATGACTACAATTTTGAGACCCTAGAAGGTTGGGTGTCCTCTAAATGTAGTGACTGGCGTGACCATTTTGAAGCTAACTACGCCCAAAGGTTTGATGAGTACTATCGCCTGTGGCGTGGACAGTGGGCTGCTGAGGATGCTACACGTCAATCAGAGCGTTCTAAGATTATCTCCCCTGCCTTGCAACAAGCTGTAGAGTCATCCGTAGCTGAGCTAGAGGAAGCTACCTTTGGTCGTGGCAAATGGTTTGATATTGAGGATGATGCTGCTGACCCAGAGAATGGGGACATTCAACTACTCCGTAATCAGTTAGAAGCTGACTTTAAACGCAACATGGTACGTAAAGCCACCGCTGAGTGCCTTATTAACGCCGCTGTGTTTGGTACTGGTATTGCTGAAATAGAACTAACTACCGAGAAAGAGTTTAAACCGGCCACGCAACCGGTCATGGGTGGTGAATTAACAGCAGTTGGTGTCACTATTGAAGACCGTACCTGCGTTAAGATGAACCCTGTCATGCCACAGAACTTTCTTATCGACCCTGTAGCTACTTCCATTGAGAATGCGCTAGGTGTTGCTGTAGATGAGTTCGTATCGTCTCACATTGTAGAACAATTGCAGGAACAAGGCGTATATCGTGACATCGCTCTAGGCTCTGCTGCCTCAGACTTTGATATTGAGCCTGACCACGACATTTTGGATTCCTATAGCGACGATAAAGTACGACTGACTAAATATTATGGTTTAGTACCCCGTCATTTGCTAGAAATAGCTATGAAAGACCCAGATGCAGAGGAAGAAGCTGTATCCCTGATGGGAGAAGATGATGATGAGGACAGTGGTAGCTACTATGTAGAGGCTATTGTTGTAACCGGCAACGGTGAGTTACTAAAAGCGGAAGAGAACCCTTACATGATGGGTGACAGACCTGTCGTAGCATTCCCTTGGGATGTCGTTCCTAGCCGTTTCTGGGGTCGAGGCGTATGTGAGAAAGGGTATAACTCTCAAAAGGCGTTAGACGCAGAACTACGCGCTCGTATCGACGCTCTAGCACTAACTGTACACCCTATGCTTGCTATGGATGCTTCTCGTATGCCAAGAGGCTCTAAACCAGAGATTCGTGCAGGTAAGGTTATCCTAACTAACGGTAATCCTTCGGAAGTGCTACAGCCGTTTAACTTTGGTAATGTACAGAACATTACCTTTACACAAGCCGCTGCCCTACAGCAGATGGTACAGACCGCTACAGGCGCTATTGACTCAGCGGGTATAGCAGGTAGTGTTAATGGAGAAAGTACAGCAGCGGGCATCTCTATGGGCTTAGGAGCTATCATTAAGCGCCACAAGCGTACTTTGATTAACTTCCAAGAAGCCTTTGTTATCCCGTTTGTTACTAAAGCTGCCCATCGCTATATGCAGTTTGAGCCTGAGAAGTACCCTGTTGCTGATTATAAGTTTAACGTATCAAGTTCTCTGGGCATTATTGCTCGTGAGTATGAGGTTACACAGCTTGTACAGTTACTACAAACTATGTCTCCAGAGACACCGATGTACCCTGAGCTAATCAAGTCTATTGTTGATAACATGAACTTGGCTAACCGTGAAGAACTGATTGCTAAGCTAGACCAGTCTAATCAGCCTAACCCAGAAGCACAGCAGGCGCAGCAGCAAGCACAAGCACAGCAAGCTGAGTTCCAAGCGTCACAGACTAATGCACTTAATGGACAGGCTAAAGAGTCTGAGGCTCGTGCTATGAAGGCCATGGCTGAAGCACAGGCCGTACCACAGGAGCTTGAGATTGACCGTATTAAAGCTGTTACGGCTAACCTGAGTGCAGGAGATAGGGACGACAAGGAGTTTGAAAAGCGACTTAAAATCTCTACACAGTTACTTAAGGAACGTGAAATAGCTGTTAAGGAAGAACAAGGTAACGTAGAAGCGACACCAGAGCCGACGGCTATGCCACAGCCTCCTATGATGCAACCTGAACCACAAGGACAATTGCCTAATGATACTACCCAGCCAGTTTAACTCAGCACTAGAACAGATTAACAATGGCTTTGCTGAAATCAACAAACGTGTTGACGAACTAGAAGCAAAGGTAAACAAACCAGTTGACTCTAAGGAGAAACCTAGTGGCAAAAAAGCCAGACCCAAGACTAGCTAGGGCAGGCGTAACGGGGTTCAATAAGCCAAAACGAACCCCTAGTCACCCTAAAAAAAGTCATGTAGTTGTTGCTAAGGAAGGCGACAAAATTAAAACTATACGTTATGGTGAGCAAGGCGCTAGTACAGCAGGTAAGCCTAAAGCAGGTGAATCAGATAAGATGAAAGCTAAGCGCAAGTCTTTTAAAGCACGTCACGGTGCGAACATAGCTAAAGGTAAAATGTCAGCAGCTTACTGGGCTGATAAATCTAAATGGTAAGGAGAACACTATGAACTATGGTAAAGCTAAGCCTAAATCAACACCTAAGCCTAAGCGTGGTGCAAGAGCAGCCACTAACAAGAAGAAGAAGAAAAAGAATACAATGTCTGTAAGAAGCGGGTACTAATATGAAAGGTGTAAAGCACTATAAGAAAGATGGTACTGCACATACAGGTAACTCACATAAGATGGCTGACGGCAGTTTACACAGTAACAAGTCTCACACTAAGACAAGCCAGAAGC
>Ga0208814_1000393_pt1 | contig 28848 bp, 48 predicted proteins | sample MalvirAntarct_55_FD_184253 | JGI IMG/M metagenome (GOLD analysis project Ga0208814, IMG submission 184253) | Marine viral communities from the Global Malaspina Expedition - Malaspina viral metaG Antarct_55 (SPAdes) (version 2) | ecosystem: Environmental > Aquatic > Marine > Oceanic | place...
TGAATTTACCGTTGTAGTCGTTCCATTTACTGTAAGGTCTCCTGCTATTGTAACATTTTGACCAAAGGACGCACCACCACTTCTGTTTAAAATTAAGGCTGTAACATCTAGTGCATTTGCATCTGATGTTCTAAATACTATTGATTGAGTTACTGCTGCTTGGTCTATCCTTAAATCGCCTGTAATATTTTTTATAAAACCTGTTGAACCTGTATGAAATAATTGTAAATCATCTTGACTTCCTAGACTTATAACTGCACTATCAGGTACAGAAACACCTGTTGTAAATGCTCCGTTTCCTGTTACTGATATACCTGTGCTTAAAGTTCTAAGTTTTTGAGAAGCATCATTATATAAAAAAACTGCACCATTTGCAAAGGCAGTAATCATAGGTTCTCCACCATTTGATTGAAGCCTAAACAAAGAACTTAAAACTTTTAAATCGCCTGTTCCTGTATCACTTATTATACTATCATTTCCATTATGAAATATCTCAAGTCCATCGCTTGCAGTTCCATAAATAGACTTTACATTGTCATTATGAATAGTATCGCCAGTCATAGTTCCGCCAGTCAATGGAAGAAAAGAACCACCTGCGCCAGTTATCGTGCCTGTAACTTCTAGGTTTCCTGTAACCTTTGCACCATCATTTAATGTTTCAATTCTTTTAGTTCCATCATAGAAAAATTCATTAGCACCATCTGCAAAGAAATTAGCCATAAATTCGCCTAGTCCTGTTTTTAAAAATCTAATGTTAGTAGAAGAAACCTTTAAATCTCCACCTGTACTTTGAATAAAATTATCAGAACCATCGTGATAAATCTGTAAGTCTTGACTTGTACCTATTCTAATTCTACTATTGTCTAATAAATCAATATTACCCCCTGTAACATCAACTCCATTTGTAACTTGAATAAAACCTGTTACTTTTGCACCTGTGTTTGTAGTTTCAAACTTTTTAGAACCATAATGATTTAATTCTACTGCACCATTTAAACCATTCAATTTTAAATATGTTGCAACACCACCTGAACCATTATCTGTTCTTAATTCAATTTGACCACCATTTTGTTCATTAGAAAAATAGATATTTCCTGTTAAACTATTAAATACTGAATGATTCCCATCGTGGTCAATTTGCAAATCATTAGAATTACCCCAATAGCTGTGAACACCATCTCCGTGTAAAGTAGCACCTGTCATTGTTCCTCCTGCTAGTGGCAAGAATGAACCTCCTGCTCCTGTGATAGTTCCAGTCACGAGTAAATTACCTGTTACTTTAGAACCATCTGTTGTAGTTTCAAATCTTTTTACGTTATCGTAATATAATTCTACTGCTCCATCTTTATAAAAATGTGCCATAGGAGTTGCTCCACTACCGTCAGAAATAATGCTGACACCTACTCCGTTTGAATCTAGCCATAACCTACCTGTTCCTGTATCTCTAACATAACTATTTGCAGAATCGTGATATATTTGTAAGTCAGAACTTACACCCATTAAAATTCTGCTAGTATCTGTAAAAGTAATGTCATCCCCTGCACTTACTGCAATATCTTTTCCACTTGTTGTATTGCCAAACCCTAAAACCTCTGTTAACGTATCTGTTTGTGAGAATTTAGTGTCTACGTAGAGCTTAACTGCTGCACTTGTAGGCACAGTAGTATCGTTATTAAAGTTTTCTATTCCATTAGCTGCTGTTACAAATTGCGTTATAGTAACGCCTGTGCCAGTATCTTTTAAAGAACCCCATTCTAGTACATTAGTAACCTTAAAGTCTCCTGCTGTATTTAAAAACAAGCCTGAGAGGTTACCAGCTCCATCAGTTAATTCTCTTAGAGTAGCTGAAAGCGCAGCGTTATCGATGGTTTTTAATAAACCGGGATAAGTTGCAGATATTTTAGTGTTAAATAGAGTTGCCATTCTTTAAATTTTTTGTTTTATTATTTTCAATTTTTTTTAGAAAAACTTTTAACTTTTCTATATTTTTTTGTTTCACTTTATACTTCATAATACCCACCCATTAAATGTAGCATCATAACTAGGGTATATATCATCGTTACTGTTGTTTGTGTACTCAGGATAAGTGGTTTGATTAAAGCTCATGAAATCAATAAACCTTCTTGAATACCATTCTGCGTTAGTTCTTGCTTTTTCTGTTAAAAAATCTACTTCTTCCTTACTTACTGTATCTGCGTTCTCGCTTCGGTGTTTATACATTCCGCCGTTACGTATTTGATATGCCGAAAATGGAATATAATCTACCTGAGAAAACCAAATAAGCATAGGTACTACATAATCATCTAATAGCTTTTTCCATCTAGCGTTAGCTGGCAAATCAATACCTGTTACTATTGCTGCTGTAAGTGCTTCATACATTTTTGTTCCTAAGTAGTTTTGGATATGAATTTCCTGCGCCAATTTAATGAATTGTATATACTTATCCGTATCCACATTTCCATCGATAATTGAGTTTCTAACTAAATCTGTTCTATTTATAAAAAGTACTGTTGCCATAATTTATTCGCCTTGAGGGTTTCCGGGCAAAAAGCCCTTATTTGGTAAGTTTCTAGGTTGTATTGATACCTGATAAGGGTTAGTTACTTTATAACCTAATATAGCCGCCTGTCTAGTGCCTATAATATCCTGTGCATCTTTAGTATTTATCTTAGCTAGCTTGCTTTTATATGTCACTCTTCGCCATGAATGATGACAGTTACCACCGCCTTTGTATAGCCAAATAGAATAGGTGTTTGCACCCTCAGGGCCCCATCCGGGATTTACCTTTTGTGTGCCCATTGCTACTATATCTTTTTTACGGTATAATTTGTTAGCCCCTTTCATAGCCCTGCAAAACTTTCTAGCATTTGCTCCTACACTTCTTGGGCTGTAATAGTATCTAACTCTAAAATAGTTATCGCCTATCTTTTTATCCTGCGCTGATTTAGTGTTTGGGTATGCGCTACCAGTACTTACTACAAATTTCCATATCTTACCTAGAAGAGATAATTTCTCTTGGCTCTGAGAGTTTAATTCGTGTATAACCTCATCTATTTTATCATCCTTTTCGTAGTCTACAGCTTGGTCATATATGGCTTCCCACTCGTTTTCGTTTATATCTTCCCCTAGAGCTATTAACTTAGCCGCTACTTCTGCATCATCATCCTGCTCATCTGCTGAACAACAAAGCCTATCTACATTAGAAAGCTTTACACAGTTAGGTACTTCTTTACCATCTTTTATCTTAGTGCCGTACTGCTCGTAACCATCCCAGCATGGTGCTTTTAACTCTGTATGATTTTCACAAGGCATAAAATAAACATCGCCTTCAATGTTCATTTCATGAAAACCTTCACAACCCATTTCATCAGCCTTAGCTATTGCTTCTTCCTTAGTTTCGTAAGCCTCTTTTCCATCAATAGTTTTAAGCTCTATTTTAGATAACTTACTTTCCATTTCAATACCAGTTTCCTCTTCTATTGTTTCTTTATCCTGTATTGAGCTATCAACTTCGGTAAACTCTAAGGGCTGTAACGTTGTAAAGTATAGGTTTAAGCTTATATCGTTGTATGATAGTAGTTTATCAAAGGAATCTATTAAAAGCTCTTGAAAAGGCCTTATAACAGTATTGTCCATTAATAAGCTAGCAGTTTTTATTTCATCTGAATTACTTGAAAAACCTGAGCTAGTTCTAATTCCTAATAAAAAAGGGCTTACAACCCTATGGGCTACCTGTATTTTAGATTGTGATTCTTCACTCAAGAACTGATACTGGTTATGAGCATCAGATAACTGTACTGGCGTTATCTCAGCTTGCGCCTCCTTGTTATCATTAAAACTTAGTATGAATTTACCTGCATTACTAGAGCCTGAAAACTTCTGTGCTATTTTTGTCTCTATTAATTTGCGTTCTTCTTGATTAGGTGTTCCATTATTAAAGTTAATTAACATGCTGGGACTCAGGCCATTAAGGATATTGTTAAGATGGTAGTTTGATACTTCCTCTTCTAGCTCAGCGTATTGTAATCCGCCTTGATAATCGACAGGACTATAGTAATAAAACCCTGATTTATAAGGTTTTATGTATAAAATTTCTATATTATCTTTAGACATACCGTAAGCTGGTATTCTTAAAGGCACATCACTACGCTTTATATTAACCCAGTCTTTAAAGTAATAGTAAGCTGGTATATCTCCATCATCATTACACTTTTCAGCCCTTAGCGTTTCTATTGGCATGTGTTCGATTTGAGCAATACGTTTTTTGTCTTTAGTGTAAATAACCTGAACAGCGCATTGGCCCATTAATTTAAGGTCATAACACAATTTTCGCACTACATCTTTTTTAAACAAAGAAATCATTTGTGCGTACTCGTTTGGCCTACGGTTTCCATCTGTAGCGTTTAAGCCCTTACCATAAATAGCCTGAGAAATTCCGTTAACGGCTGCGTTATTTGTTGGACTACCATTATACCTATCTATCAGGTACTGAAAATAGTTGTTATCTGCGCCATATTCTATCCAGTCTTTTCCATTAACCTCTTTTATTTCAGGGCTCGTATAGGTGCTTAAATTAACAAAGCCAAACTGCGATATATTTTGGGCCTTTTTAAATTGCCCTTTGTTATCTCTTAATCTTGTTTTTTTCATCTTACTGTATAAGTATTATTAAAACCGTTATAGTACGTGTACTGGCCCTTATTTAAATCGTAATGGTCGTTATCATTTAGCTGGTCTATATCTTGGTCTGTGCAAAAGATTCTATCTCTATATATATCTTCTTTAAAACCTGAATCTATTTGCCATAAAATATCATATAAATTCCAAAAACTATTGTTTGTATTCCAAAAATTATAATCTATAAATAAATATAAATCGTAAAAATGTGCCTCAACTAAAACAGGATTAAATATCCTATTAATCTGCAAGTAGTTTCCTACAGTAGTTCCCGTTTGATTTAGATAATCAACTGTAACATTTGTACTATCATCCCTTACTCTTAAAGTAAAGGAACTATCATCATACTGTCTAGGTATAACTGAAAAGGTTTGAGCCGCTGCTGTAGTAGTTAAAATTATCATACACTTATATAACGTAAAATAATACCTTATTTGTAGAAGTGTCCACTCAAAAAAAAAGCACCCTTTAAAAGAGTGCTTAATTTTCTAACTAAAAACAAAGATTATGGTTGTACCGGTGGTGCGGTAAGTGTTGGGTCAATCTGTTCTGAATCCCCAGTAACTCCAGCTGATAAGAAATACGGTGCGTACTCTTCTAAGCCTTCAAACGTTAAAGTGAATCCTGATAAATCTCCAGCAGCTGCGCCTGTAACAACAGTTCCGCCAGTGCATTCCATTCCATTTTCATAACCACAAAGGAAAGTATTTCCGTAGTAATCTTCTACAGCTATATACGGTCTAGCTACTGCTAGTGTTTGTAACTCGTGCTGTGTTTTAGCATCTAGGAATGTAAGTGTTAAATTTAAAGTTTGTGTGTAGAAAGTTGTTCCGTTTTCTCTTGAGCTTGTAACCGTAGTTTCAAGAGATGAATTTCCTTTTACATCAAATTCGAACCAAGTTGGACTACCTGCTACAGTAGCTTCCCTAGTTGTTCCATCAACTGTAATAGCTGTAAGTGTACCGAAGTCTGCGAAATACGCAGCTTTGATTCCGCCGAAAGCTGATTTACAGGGTAATTTTCTACCAGTCGTAAGTAAACATGCCATTTTTTTTATATTTTTTTTAACTATTAGAGTATTAGTTTTTTACACCTAATACCCTTTTAGTTGATTAATTAATTTTAAGCGTACTCTACAATATCAGAAGCAATTCCAAACTGTACCGAAGAAGTAAATCTCATTACCATTCTTACATTATTCGAAGCATCTAAATCTTGCATGTCTAAAACCTTGACAGCATTTGTATCATTAAGAAGCCCAGTTCCGAAATAAAGATTGCTACGTTGTGCAGCGTAAATTTTGTTTGGCGATAATCCCGGACAAACAAATATCTTAACCCCATTTACTGTTAGTGAACCGTTGTTCCACCATTGAGTTCCCATATTGTTCACACCATTAGCACCTAATCCTGCTGCGGCAAATCCGCCTAAGGCCTGCACATAATATTTTGCAGCTGCACTTCCGATATAAACGAATAGGTCTTCCTTACCATATAATGCACCCGGAATAGCATCGACAACTTTAGATAATTCTGCAATAATATTCCCTGCATTTAACCCACCACCAACTGCTGCTACTTGCTGAGCTGCGGGAATATCTCCTGCTGCTGCTGAAGCTGCAATTAATTTTTCAAATCCATCAAAAGAATTAACTCCTGCTGCACCTCCTGTGTCTCCCTGCCAAATACAAATTTCTGTGTTTTGTGCTACCTCAGATGCAACGTGTGCAATTAAGAAGTCAGAAAATTTAGGTGGTAAAGATTGTCCTAAACCAAATCCCATTTGCTGAGATTCCCAGTCATTTACAAAATCATATTTACATAATTGTAGATTGACTTGTAGTTCAACGGGCTGAATTATACGCTCTGTAAGTGTTACAGAACTGTTAGGTGTAAAGTCACATGATGCTGGGCTAACTAAAGCACCAGTAGCAAGTTTCTTAATTACCTCTTTGTAAGCGATGTTCGCTTTTACTGTGATACCACCGTCATCGATTGTGCTCGCTGACAATAATGCTGCAGCGATGTATTCACCGGCAAATTGACCGGCATAAGTCGTCGTAATATTTACCGCAGTCGCTAATTTTACATTGTTAAGATTGCTCATTTTTTTTTTATTTATTTAATTTATTTAATACTCTATCTAGTGTCGTGCTAAATTTACCTTTTGCAAATTCAACTTTTTTAGTTTGGCTTACAGCTTCCGGATTATGTTTAATTGGCTTAGCTGCTGGCTCTTCTGAAAACTCTTCTTTTATAGTACGAGATTTAGGCTGTCTTGAAATTTCCTCTTCCATTTCTACCTCTTTTTCTTCTTCTACCTCTTCTACCTCTTCCATTTTAGATTCCTTATCTCCTTTTAAATCAGCGATAGCATCTTCTAAGTTTTGAATTTTAGCTTCCATCTCTTTAAAAGAGTCCTTAGTAACATAGTTACCTTCATCAGCCATTTCTTTTTCATCGTAACCTAAATCAGAGGTAATTTCTTCCCCCTCTTCGGTTTCCTTTTGTGGTGCTTCATCAGCTACTTCTCTAACATCTCCAATAATTCCTTCCTCAGCAACTACAACTAAACGACCATCTTCTAAAAGATATTCTCCTACTGGCATCGCTACTTTTTCATCATCTGTTACGATAAAGAGTTCTTTACCTTTTTCAAAAGATTCAGCACTAACTAGAGTGCCATTTTCTAACTTCATTTCTTCAAGTTTTACCTCGATATTTAGAAGTGTTTTAATTTGATTTAACATTTCGGTTGATTTCATATTATATATATAACGGTTATTAATTCTAATTTTGTATTTTCAGTTATGTTCTTGTTATAACACCTATGCCCTGAGCCCTCACAGAGCCGTCACAGCACTTAATAGAATACTTGTTAGTATCCCAGCACAAACAGGCTCTACTGCTTCCTGTAGGGCTTGTACGGCTTGGTATAAAAGTACCTTTGTTTTTATTATTATTTCCCATAATTATCAGCAGTTAATATTTCTTTAATTTTATTTAAAATTTTATCCTCTTTTGATAAATCTTCTAGTACAGCCTCTTTGGGCCTTTCCATTTTATCAGCAAAATAACCCTCAATCGAGAATCCTTTTACTTTATTTGTTTTGACGTATTCCTGCCAAATTTCTTCATTATTTACTTTCACTGCACCCATCCAAGTTCCTACAGGAACATCTAATCCGTACTTTCTGGATTTATCCTGTGTTTCACTTTCAACAATCCAGCTCTCGACTAATGTCAAACCACTCAAGGTCTGGTCATGTTCGAGAGTCGAGTTGTTTTGATAACCTTTTTTTAAATACATCTGTGATGCTTTTACTATGGTATCTTTAGAGAAGAATATATAATATTCATCCCCCTCAGGGCCTTTCCTGAATATTGGCTTATTAGGTATCAATAAAGCACCTAATAAAATTCTTTTTTCTTTATCAATCTCAGCTAGTTTAACCTCTTGATTATTTAAGGCTACAAAATCAGACTCAATTGCAGGGCTCTCTACTATTGAGATAGCTTCGATTCCTGATTCCTCTTGTTCCTCATCTAGTATTAATTCTATTATCTTCATAACTATATAACGTTTTTAAAATTCAATTTTGTATTTAATCAATAGTAGCACCTGTAACAATATTACGCTCTAAGCTCTGAGCACTTGTAACATCGTTAGCAACTACAAAAGCTTGAACTGGTTGTTGACTTTGGCCTCCTATAGCATCAGCGAGTTGATTTGTAGAACCTGCGCCTACTGTATTGAACTCAGGCGGAATAGATGCTGTTGGTGGAACAGGCTCTGTTGTAGGTGCGCCACCTGCTCCTGCTGCTGGGTTACTTGCTCCAGCACTTACATTTTTAGGATTGGTTTTTAATATGTCTTTCACAGACTTAAATCCTATTGCTGCTGTACTTGCTATGTTCACAAGCTTTAAAGCAAAGCCAAAAGGTGTAACTGTTTTAGTTGCTAACTCGGCTGTTATACCTTGATAGGTGTTTATAAGAGATGCAGCGGCTGCAGCTGCCTTACCTGCCTTAGAACTTTCTCCTAATAGATTTGCAATACCTGCAAAAGTTTGCTGAGCCATATCTAGTTCAGCTTTGTTTTTAATTTCTTCAACTACTTTTTCTTGGTCATTATAGTATTTTATAATAGCTAATTCGTCATCCTTTGTACCGCCTATTCGTTTTAATTCAACTAAATCTGCTGCCTTTTGCTCTGCTAAACTTGCTTCTTCTTCTCCTAGTTTAGACTCTAAAAAGGCTTCTTTTTCCTCTGCCAGTAGAGCAGCCTCTTCATCTTCTATTATTTTCTTTTTTTCTTTAAAAGCATTTTCAACATCTAAAATCATTTGCTGTTTTGCTGTTTCCGTAAGCTTTAATTCCTCTAACGCTAATAAATTGGCTGCTCTTTCTTCTTCTATTTTAGTAAATTTGGTTTCTTTTTCTTTAACTATTAATGAGTCTTTAAAATCTTGTATAGCTTTTTCATTTTCTGCTTCTATAAGTGCTTTTTGGTTGTTAAAAGATTTTTGAATATCTAAAAGCATTTCCTTTTTTTCAGTTTCAGATGCCTTTAATTCCTCTAAAGCTAAAAGCCTTTCCGACTTTTCCTGTTCTATTGCTGCAAATTGATTTTTTGTGTCCTCAATTCTTAAAGAGTCAGCAAAATCTTTTACTGCTTTTTCGTTTGCTATTCTTTCATCTCTTCTTGCCTCGCCTGCAGCCCTTTGTTCATCTGCTTTTGCTTTGTTTACTGCTCTTTCTTCATTCCTTAGACCAATTATTTGACTTGTTACTTCTTTTGCTTTAGTAAGCTTTGCGGTTTCTAGTTGTATTAAAACAGCTTTTAAGTTTACTTCTTCTTCTAAGCTTTCTTTGGTAGAATCCCCTAAAGCGTTTTCTGCAATTTTAGCTTTTAGTCTTAAACTTGCTGCTTCAATTTCTTTTCTAGTTATTTCATCCTCTAATCTACCTGCTTCAATTAAAAACTCTATACGTTCTGTTAACGTATATTTTTCTTTGTTAACTGCTTGTTCTAATAAGGTTGCTCTATCTCTATTTGCTTCTGCTCTATCTACAATTATAGCCCTTTCAAGTTTGTCTGCTCTTGCTCTTTGGTCAGCTATTTTTGCTGCTATTTTAGCCTCACGTTCTATTTCTTTTATAAGTGCTTTTGTGCTTTTTGATACAGCATCAGTCAACATTTTAGCTGCATTTAAACCATCATTTAGACTAGAAAGACCTTTTTTACCTGCATCCATTGCTCCTGCAAAATCTCCTTTAAATAGCTTTGAGATTGCTTTGCCCATAAAGCCAAGCCCTTCAATGACTTTTTCAACTTTATCCATTACAAATTCCTTAATACTCTTTCCAAAGTTTTTAAGGGTTTCTATTGGACTTGTAAATAAATTAATTAAAAACCTACCTAGTGCTGCTAATTTGTCTGTAAACACATCGACGACAGCACCTATAACGCCCATCATTTTGTTCCAAGAGTTCTGACCTTCTTCCGATGATGTAAACGCTTGTCCTAATGCTGTTAATGCAATAAGTAAAGCACCAATACCTGTTCCAATAATGGCAATTTTCATAAGGTTAAAACCCTTTGTAGCTCCGCTTATTGATTTGGTCATGCCTGTAAAACCTGAAATAGCTCCACCAGTTTTAGAGTCTAACATGCCAAGCACACCCTCGTATTCAGCTGATGATTCAATAGACTCATCCATTTCACGATTAGCTAGCTTACGCTCTTGATTTAAGTCTTTTAAACCGCTTTGTTCTTCTTTTAAGCGTAATTTTGTATCCTTAATTTTATCGTTTAAGTGCTGTCTTTTGGCTAAGTCTGTAGCTGATGTTTTACTTAACTGTTTTTCATAGTCTCGTAACTCCTTATCAATATCAAATAATAAATCCTCTTGGGCCTGCAGCGATGCGTTTAGCTCATCTATGTTTTGCTGGGCCTGCTCTGTAGAAAGCTTTAAGCTATATTCTCTTACTTCTGCCATTTTATGTTGTTTTTTATAAGTTTTTTTGCACCTTTAAAATCTTTGGGCAAAGCGTTTAGGCCTTGCGCTATCTTAATGCTCTCAGTTTCTCCGTTTGCTATTTGCAGCAATTCTATTATATTTTTTATCATACCTTATTTAATAGTTCCATATTGCTTTTACCGCTTTGTAGGTTTGTCGTTATAGAGTTGATTATATAGTTTCGGTTGTTTATAGTAAATGTGTCATTTAACTTAAAATCATATAAAATTCTTAAAGGTAAATAGGCAGTTACTTTAGTTATTCTGCGGCTTGTATTAAAAACATCAATAATGTATTCACTATGATAATCGGAAAAGAGTGTATCAGTAAAAGACTGTGTCTGACTAAACTCGTTTTGCTCTAATGCAAAATTAATGTTTTCTGTACCTGATGAGCTTACAAGATTTAAGCTATTACTCGGAACCCAGTAAGTATTTGTCGCAACTTTACCTGTCCCAGTTGCTACAGTTTGAAAACTCATTTGAGTTCCTGTTTGTAGAATAGCATAAAATATAAGTGGCTTTCCTATATATGGCTGTGCATTTTCATTAACTGACCATCCCCATTGAATATCTAAAGGCGCACCGCTGCTAGCATTTAAAAGCCTTTCATATTGCATGTGCTCAAAAGGAACAGAAACATTATAAATCTCTGTAGAGGCGTTGTAGTTAATTCCTCCTGTTCCATCAGTATTAGTACCTCCAATGTATGCTAAAGAACCCCATGCACGTCCGTCTAGTTGCTCGAATTGTTTAGCTAAAAAAGTCCCTGTTCCTTCATACTTATATATAATTTCTTTGTAAGGCAAAGCTACGTTTACTTGGCTTTTTGTTACATCAACGTATTTTGATATATTATAATTTACAGGAGCATCGTTCCCGTTTATGTCTGCTGAGGTATAATAACTGTTATTAACCCCTGAACCTGTTCTGCCCTCTAAAGGTCTTACAACTATTGTACCTTCATCGTCTACATAAGCCACTAAATTAAACATCTTAAATAGCCCAGTAAGAAAAGACATAATACTAACATCAGGAATTTGCTCAGCAACGATAAAGTCGAAATCAATAGTAGCATTAAATTGACCAACACTTACAGTCTCATTCCATAATACCGGAGCTTGTCCCGGAAGTCTATAGAACCCTTCAAAAAACCATGTAACAGAACTTATAGTTAGTGGTAAACTGTGTAAGATAGTTACTGTATAAACTCCATTATCTACATAGCCCTGTAAAGAAATAACGGTTGTCCCGGTTCTTGCAGTTGATGTAAATACAACGTTTCCTGACTCTCTTACTTGTACCTGATATTCGACTGCGTTTCCTGACTGTGGTGTTACGGTTAATGCACTGCTAGTTATATCATTTGGGTTTGTAATTATTTCTGATGGAATTATAATAGTGTTTCCGTTTCTTACTATATAAATTACTGTACCAGTCCATGATGGCGTTATAGTTGAAAACTGAACGACTTGCTGAGGTGCTTGAACGTAGCCACTTTTACGATGTAGCCACATATATAGTTTATAGAATACTGGATTTGTAGTGCTAAAGAAATCTCTAGAAAAAACAATGTTATTTGCGTATCCGTTTGCGGTCGTGTATTTAGATTCTATTTCCAGTATTATTTCATACAGTCTTATAGCAAATTTTAACTGGTCAAATACAACCCCTTGCTGTAAACCAGAGTTATAATAAACGTTATCATAGTTTGGCGATTGTGAGTTGTAAAATAGCCTTTGAGTATGCGTAATTAAAGGCACGATTATTTTGCCATTTCCTTGCTCACTCACTAAGTGGCTTCTTACTGTTGGCCAATTATACGTCTTAGTATAATCTGGACTAGAAAATGGCAATGAGCCTAGTTTGTCATCTCCTAAAATATCAGGTAACTCTACTGTGTTTCCAAAGAAGGTAATACGATAAGTATGGGCTAAGTTGTTTTTTAGTGATACACCCTCTAGTTTTATTCTACCAGTTTTATAGGGTATAAAATTTAACTCAATATTCCCTGATTTTTTAATTCTTGCATCAAACCCATCTACAATATCATAATTATAATAGTGTTCAAAAATCTTGTTATTGTTCTTACTTGCAGGTAGGGAGAATGTCTTAGTAAATGAGGTAAATATCTTTGCCACATCTTTTACGTTTTGAATAGTTTGCGTAAGTGAGACTGATTCATCTTTAAATAACTCTAACCTTTGGCCCTCAATATATAGCTGTAATTCTTGCATCTATGTTATTCTATGTTATCTTATGTTATTTATATAGTCAAAAGCATCTTCAAACTCTATAGTATATTCTATTAATCTATCATTTAAAGAGGTTTTATAAGCCATGCTAGATGTTTTTACAACTACTGGAATTGTTCTATATGAACTATTATAACCATTTCTTAATGCGTTAATCCAAACATATTCGCTTAATAATAACTCTTCAAAAAAGCCGTTTGCAGCTTCAGGATAATAACCTGAGCTTAATACACGCTTTTGTTTTGCCTGTGTATTAAATAGCTTTCTAGGTGCATCTTGAACGTCATACTGAGCAGCTTCATCCTCAGGCGTTTGTAGCGTGTTTGATTGATATTTTTCGTTTGTCCTTGTTACTGACTTTGCCTCTTTTAAGAAAAACCATAAATCCTGTTGTACTCCATATCGATTAATAAACATAACCTGTATCGGTCTGTATTTTGTGCAATCAATTCTATTTATTATACATGTATTGCTTTGAGTAGTTACCGATGTATCATTTAAACCGTATGCTATAGAGGCCACTGTTGTTCTAGATGCGTTTATATAGCCTACATATCCTGCTGTCTTTTCAGGAACATATATCTGCCATCTATCGCCACCTAAAACATTTGGAGCGATTAAAAACTGAGCACCTGATGCAAAAGGTATTGTAGGATTTCCTCCTTCTTCATAATATCCGAAAGCCTCAAAGCATTCATCATTATAAGTTTGAACAGCTCCGACTACAGACCCAGTTGCGTTTAGCCCTGAATAATTCGTTAAGACCGTTGCCACAGTAACCGACTGAGCAGTCGAATTATAAGACCAAGTTATGTCTAAATAATCTCGTACAAGTTCTGCTATCTCAAAGTTTGAGCCTGTAAGTGTGTTTGGGTTGTTTTTTATTATTGTATATCTAGGTGTGCCTTCAATGGTTATTACACATTTAGTCGATAGTACCCCTGACGATGGTACAGAAATAAATTTATATTGTGGGTTTCTTAATGCTATATATGCCATAGTTTATTTCTTTTTTCCTAATATTATTGCGTTCTCAATATCCAAAGTAAACGCCTCAAATAAATTATCGCCTAGTTTTTCTAATCCTTTTTCAAAAGGCTTTGTAAAAAACATGTTTGCTTTTAAACCTTTGTTATATATACTTCGAGCAATTAAAAAGCCCATAGATTCATAAGACATAAATTTACCTGTCTTTTTATCCTTCCATTGAAATTTCTTTTTTTTCAGCCATCCTGTTTTGGTAGAAGGATTGTAAATTGCATTAGTCAAACCACCCTTTTTTCCTGTTCCACTTCCGTACTGAAATTTAGACATTGCTGATGCTGTTTCAGGATATGTTGAGGTTTTACCCCTCACTCCTTTGTCTACAAAAGGTGCGTAATCTTCCATTAGGAAATCTAATAAAAAGAAACTTGGCTCTCTATCTAACTTATATTCAATAGAATTATATAATGGGCCACCACCTTTATTTCCACCATAGGCATCCTTATCTTTTGTTAGGTTGCTTTTAGCTTGCTGCACTACATACTTACCGTACTTGTCTAATACTTGTTTTAGGTTATCAGAATCCATTAGCAAATATAAATATCGTTGTAAATCATTATATCCATAGTAGCTGTCCAGCCTGCTAATTGGTTTTCAAACCTATCGTAAAACGGACTTAAACTTGGATTACCTTCTAATTGATACATCTCAGTATGTAGGTTGCCCATCCTTAGCCTCTGTATAAGCTTATTAAGCACCGCTAACTGCGTATTAAGTATATCTTGCACATTATTATTACCAGTAAATCTATCAACCGTAAAATCCTTTGATTGGTTTACTATATCGCAGGCTAGTATGCTTATGTTAAACCTCAACACTTGTTCCTCATCAATGACGTTATTTATTATAATGTGGCCTAAAGGGAAAATATCCTGTTTATTTAGATTAACCTCTGTTATATCTCCAGTCGTTACTGAGTTAATATCCTTATCCTCTAGTAGAGCTGTTTTAATAGTTTCCGTTAATTGGTAAAAACCCCTTACACCTTGATTGCTCATTTAAATTTCTTTTTTATTTGTTTAGCTTCTAGCTCGTTTTTGTCTTTCATAAAGGATAACATCATAAAGCATTCATGCACACCTAGTTTAGTGATATCTTCAAATCCTCTAATATCGAATTTAGCGAGTGCAGCGATTGATTGATACCATCCCCATTTTTTTGTAAACTGAGAAAATGAGTCAAGGTTTTTGTCTCCGCCCCCTCTAAATAGTTCGTCATATTTTTCGATAAGTCTAGTCCTAAATTCCACAAAAAAAAAATTGAGCTCATAACGGCATCCATAGGCATATCCATTATCTGCTGCTCTGTACCTACTCTGTATTCCTCAATGCTGTATCTCTCTTTTACGTTAACCAGCACAGGCCTGTATAGTACATTCATAGCCTTTTCCATATTTTCCCAATCTCCAATAAACGTATCTAAGTCAATATATTCCCCTAGAGTTATTTCATCTAGCTGAGGTTGAAAACCATACTGCACACCATTAAGCGTAAAGCGTTTTACTAGCTCAGGCTTATTATCAAATAGAGCTGTAATAATACTTACTATTTCTTCGGTATCCCTAAGCTGTAAATTCATTACCTCTTTTAAATCTAAGCCACAAAATATCTCTATCATTTTGGCGTTTAAAAATCTTTCGTCTGTTACCTTTTCCTGTATTTTCAAAAAGCGTTTGTATTGCTGTAATGTAATGTCCTTTAAGGAAGTTGGTATTGTAATTTTCACTTTCATATATATATAACGTATTTAATTAGGTTTTTTATAGTCTGATGTTTCAGAAAAAAAAAAGCAGCTATTTCTAGCCACCCTTTTATTATAGTGTTTTTGTTTTATCTTTGGTCTGCTTCAAAGCAAGCATTACTACAAACGCCCCTGTCTTCATGCATAGGTTTGCCACACATGCCGCATTCAAATTCAGGCTGCTCATGTGGGTTTAAAAAGTCATCCCAGCTCATATATCAAATATTACGGTTAATAAAACTCTTCCAATAAAATAGCTAGGTATTAATATTAGCATAAATAACTCTACTTTTTTAAACTGCTTTCCTAGCCTAGCAGCTCTACTTAATTTTTTCATTTGTTGTATTTTTTATATAAATCTCTTAAATAGTTGTACTGCTCTGTTTCGTTATTGTAGCAAACTAAGTAATGTTTTTTAGTTATTTTCTCTATTATTTTAAATTGCAAACCACCTACAGCTGCATCTATCCTTTTTAAAGCCCTTACGTTTAAGGCGGCATAAGGGTTAAACTTTAGGCTGTTATTATAGCTAAGCAGGTTTAAGCACTCAAATATTCTTTGTGCTCTTTTAACATCTATTTTATAATTGTTATTACTAAGGGCTATTTTAATATTAGAGCAGCTAGCATTTTCATGCAGTAAAGCTATAACGTTAATTTTACTCATCTTTTTATTACTCTCTACATACCAGTCATTTGCTATCCTTAAAGCTTGCTTACAATCAGCATTGCCTTTAAGCGCATTCTTATTACAAAAATCTAAAGCAGTCCACTTTTTACTAATCTGTAATTGGTCGATATTATCCTCGTCTGTGTCTTGAGATATAATATAACACACCGGTATATCAAGCTCCTTAGCAGCTTGCAGTCTATGCTGGCCATCTATTATAGAGTTGTTTTTATTTACTAAAATGGGCATTTGTAAACCTATATTACTAATTGATTCTTTAATCCTTTGCAGGTTTTGTTTGTCTAATTCCCTATTCCCTATAACCTTGTTAAATATTGAGTAGGCTTTTGTTGTTCTGATTTCCATTTTAGTTTTTTATTAAGATTAAATCTAGCTGGTCTGCTACGTAGTTAATGTGCTTTTGCGTTGTTTGACTCCAGTAACCTAATTGTAGTAAATCATTGCCCTCAATTTTAGCCACTATAGTTGAGTAGCTCCATACGTTGTTTCCTTGTATGCTTAAATTTTGTTTGTACTTGTCCAGTATTATCATTGTTCTGTTTTTAATACCGGCTTAATTGCCAGTCCTCAAATGTAAAACAAATAAACTTATAAACAAAATAATTAATAACTTTTATTTAGCTTATGGTATAACGGCCAAAATTAGGCCTGCTTAAAATAGAGTAAGTAGCGTATCGGCATGGGTCTATAATGTGATTGTGCTTATCCTCCGGCACGTTAACCAGCAACCCAGCCTTATCCTCTTTCCACTTGTAGTTTCTAAATTCTGATATTGCATTATGTGAACTGGATAATATGTGTATTTTATAACGCTTTAATAAATCTATGCCGGCATTAATAGAATCCTTTCCTTTAACACTTGGAAATATATTGTGGCCCATTCTGCGCAGCTCGTTAATTAAACGTGGCTCAGCACTGTCAGCATATATAGGGTTCTTTAACAGCTTTTCTTCTTTTAGGAATGTATTTATATCGCTGGTAGTCATTTGGGTGCGATACAGGTGTTCTTTAATGTATAGGTTATGACCTAGCGTGTAAACAGAAACCAAAGTTGTAGGGTCATTGGTATAACCAAAGTCCATCCCATAAGCCACTAGGCTTGCATCAACTGGCACTTCTGTAACTTCTGTGTATTTAAAAATAGTGCTCCTACTAGCTGTTCTTTCTCCCAACCCATACACCTGCCAATATTGTTCGTCTGTTTCTCTAAGCCTTTCTATCTCGGCTATAATAGAGGCATCAACAAAAGGGTTATCTAAATAGGTGGTTTTAAAAAAGGCGCAATCCTCTCTAGTTAATACCTTATCATATATCCAATGGTATTCATCTGAGGGGTTAAAATCTAGTACTATCTTATCCTGTGTTCTAAATAACAGCTGCTGCCAATCCTCAAAGTACAATTCGTTAGCCTCGTTAATAAACAGTAAATCCCTTTTACGCCCTCTAATCTTTTGAGGTTGGTCTAATGATATAAACTCTACTAAATTGCCAAATAGGTTATACTCTGAGTTACTGCGATTATGGAAGTTTTCGCTGTATATATTATGGGCCTTTAATATGCTCATAAAATCCCTTAATACTGTAGCACGTAAACTAGGAAAGGTTTTACGGCAAATGGTTATAATCTTATTATTGTTTTTAGTGCAATACTCAAAAATAACCCACAGCAGTATGTTGTAGGTTTTTCCCGACCTAGTTCCGCCCTGTTCTACTACAATTTTTTTCTCGTTGTTTACTAAGTGCTTATAAACAACGTTAGTCTTTATTTTTAATTGAGTCAATTATTTCTATTTGAAAGTTAGTTGGCATTCCCTCAGCTCCGGTTATCTCCTGTCTTTCTACATATCCTCTTTGCTTACCTTTTGTCTTTAAATAAAAGATAGTCGCTGCTGTAGAGTTAGCTGATATTTGTTTATGTAACTGGCTTTCCGCAAAGTCTAAGGCCACATTTTCTATATCCTTGACATCTCTTGCAAACACCTCATCTTCTTTCAGCCACTTATAGTAAGTGCTTCTAGGTGTGTCTGATTTTCTACATGCAACTGTTACAACCCCTAAGCTCTGTTCTAAAGCTTTTAAGAGTGTTTCCTTTTTTATGTGTCTACTTTTGTCCATTATTTTTTTATTTAGGTATTCTTTACCATTATTAGCGAAGTGATTCATATATTATTGTTAAAATTAATACTATAAACATTTTTTTATAAATTTATCGAATGGCTCTTTTATGCAGCTTGATAGCTCAATATAAGTTTCATTATGTTCAGGAAAAGTATGTATAGCAAAATGGCTTTCACTAAGTAAAAACAAAGCTGTGTAACCGTATGGTTTAAAATGCTTTTCGCATAGGTCTAAAACATTAAAACCACTTTCAGCTAGTAATACACTAAAGTATTCTTTTAGGGCCTTAGGCTCTGTTTTATCTATCCATACTGCGTAATTATATATCTGCGCTTTCATCTACTGCTATGTTTTTAAAGTCTAATTTTTTATATATATTTTTTATCTCTTTGGGGTTTCCTTTATAAAACACCAGTACGTTTTGGTGGCACTTACCTACTTTTCTGTTATGCATGTACCGGCCTACTCTTTGTGGAAGCGTGCCTATACTCTCAGCTATTATCATCTCATTGTAAAGCTTAGCACCATTTCTAATAAATATGTTTTTTACATCATCAGCAAAGCCATAGTAAAACCCTTTTTTATCTCTTATATCTCCTACTACTATAACAGCAAACCTATTTTCTTTTAAGCATGTTAAAGCTCTTGTAAATGCGTTGTCTAGTATTTGTAAAAAGTCTTTGTACTCTTTTTGGTTGCTGGCATCATTCTTTAAGTCAGAGTAAACCTCTAAATCAAAATATGGTGGGCAACTAAACAGTAAATCTTGGCTATCCTCTTTTATATGTTTTAGCACGTTTTGGCCATCATCACAAATGTATTTGCTTTTACTACCTTTTAGCCTTTGGTTGTTTAAGTCTGTTTGCTCCTGCCTTAGCTCAATACCAGTAAACGTATTCCCTAGCGCATCACTAATATATCCAAACACACTATCCCCAGCAAAGCAGTCAAATGTATTACAGTTATCTAAGCCAAACCATTTATTTGCTATCTCAGCTAACACAGGGTCAAGTAAGCTTACGCCATTGTTAGTTGCAGCCATTATGTTAGTAGCTCCCTTAGCAAGCGCACCCTCTCGGCTTTCGCCCTCATCTCCTATTAAGCTTTTCCAGTATTTTTTACGCTCCTGCCAGTATCCTTTTTTAGTATCTAATATGCTAAACGGTGGCACTACAAAAGTATCTTCTAATTTATTGTGTTCCTCTTTAGGCTCTTGCTCAAACGGAAAGCCATCTAACCCCCATTCTTCCAGCTCTTTAACATCCCAATCATTAGCCAGTACATCCCAATCCCATTCGCCAAAGCCTACATTATCTTTAACTATAAATTCTTCTACCTGCTTATCGGTTAGGTTATCTGCTTTTATTATATACACTTCTTTTAGCCCTGCTTCTTTGCATGCTCTGTAGCGCATATTGCCACCCAGTATAGCCATATCTTTATTGACTACTATGGGCCTAAGCTGTAGCATTTCCGGAAAATCCTCTATACTAGTTACTAGTTTTTTAAATTTAGCTTCTTTTATTGTGCGAGGGTTCGTAGGGTTTGGGAACACTTTATTTATTGCAACTTTTTGTATCATAGTTATATAACGTATTATTTAGATTTATTTTGCCACTCCCAGCTGCTTTTAATAATTTTAAATTTGTCCTTAAATTCAAAAAATTTATCATCCGGCACAGTTAAAACCATTTTTACTAATGGGTTTTTTAGAGTTTCACGCAGTTTTAAATACTCAGCCTCTAAACTATTATATTTATTCTCTAAGTAATTAACCTTATCTATCTCGCTATAAGGTATGCGTGATTTAAAAACAAAGGTATTTTCAAACTCTGTAAGCTGTGTATTATCTCTTTTGTATATAGGGTACATTTTTACTAGATGCATAGCTGAGGCATGGTCCATATTTTTTCCCTGAGACTTAAAAAACGCTGCAATATCTTTCCAGCGTAAGTTAAGTTTTTCACGTAACAAGTAGCAAACAATGGCCCTAAACTCTACAAAGGGCCTTTGCCTAGTGTTATCATATATATTAACACCTGATAGCTTTATAATTTTTTCTGCAATATCTAAGGGTGTTAAATTATCCTTATTGTTTTCTTCCATTATTCAGTTCTTAGTTTTAAAAGGTTGTAGCACTCTATATATTTTAGTTTTGCTTTTCCCTTATATTGTTGTTTAAATAATTCGTACAGTTTTTTAGTGTATTGGTATTTAGTAGCACAATCATCAAAGTATCTTTCTGCAAACCTCTTACCTTTTCCTTTAAAAAAATTAACATTGTCTGCTGTATCTCCTACTATCATCTGCTCGTAAAAGTTATATAAAGCCTCATCCTCAGTTATATTTAAAATCTCTTTATGTTTATAATGATAATTATATATTTTTGCTGGGAATTGCCTGTAGTCCTTGTCTATAGAAACTATCATAACCTCATCCCTGCCTAGCTCTTTTGTTAATTTGGCCCAGTAGCTAGCCACTAAGTCATCTGTCTCAATACCAAAACCATAAATGCTATCGTATTGGCTTTTAACATAGGCGTGCATCTCATGCAGTAAAGGTGGAAGCTCCTGCTTTTTTCTATTCGCTTTATACTTAGTGTTTAGTATTTTTCTAAAATTGCCCTTAGAGCCGCTAAACGTTAACACCTTGTCTACACTATACATTTCCTCTAAGTGGTTTACAATAGCCATATATTGCTCGTCAAACTTATTTCGTGCCTCAGCTATATCTGTGTAATACTTTTCAGCATCAGGGCTTTCTCTTTTACGGTAACAGCTGGCAAATATTAAGCTGTCTGCATCTACTAGCAAAATCATAAGTTATTTAGCTTCTCTAAAGTTCCTTCAAAGCCCGGTATCTCAGCAACTTTTGTTTCCTTATAAACCTTGTAACCGTTTTTTTGTAAAAACTTTACTGCTTTTTGTATTTTTTTTTCCTTAACTCTAAAGGCTTCAAAAATTTCACTCTCAAATGGGTTTGGTTTTATGTTCATATTTTTTTAAGTGAGGTTTTAAGTAAGTCTAAGTGCATGTCCTGCATCTTCTTATTCTCTTCTACTACTTGGCTTACTATAAAAGGTAAGTCCTTAAAAAGCTGCTCTACGTTAATTACAACCCACCTATCATCGTTACAGTCTCCGTAACCAATATGCAGTTCCCCATCTTGACAATACAAGTGGTTTGTTTCATTTATATAAGTATATTCTTTAGCTCTTTTTAGTTGTTCCTCTAATTCGTTAATCCTGTTTTTTAAAGTCATTTTATTAGTTTTTTATGTTAAATTTTAAAAAGTTTTTGTTCTCTTTTTCTTTTAGCTGCACGTTAATAATAACATCTGTTATATTAGGGTCTTGCTGGCTATACTCTTCTATAGCTTTTTTTATTTCTAATAAGGTGGATGTAGTTACTTTCATTATATAGCCTCTACATCGCATTCCTCAAAAGTTAAAAGTCCGTTGTCTCCACTAAATACAATATCTGTACTTTCAGTGTACCTTTCTAGCTTAACCATTCCGCCCTCGTGCATCTCAATATCATTATAAAAAATGCTGCCATGATTTAATTTTAACCAGTGATATAATTTGGTTTGTATATTATCTTCTGTTATGTCTACACTTATTAAAATACCCGTACTGTCGTTCTGAAATAATGTTCTCATTTTGTTCTGTTTTTAAATACTGGCGTTATTACCAATACCCAAATATATAACTATTTTAGTTATTAACAAAATATTTAATAAAAAATTACAGGTCAAAGTTTAAATTTATGCGGCTTGCATCGTTTTCCTTGAGTAAGTAAACGTCTTTGTGTACTCTTTTTCTAGTCCACATTGTTGTATCAGGGCAATACTTTTTAACCGGCTTAGGCATTTTAAGCTCGTTTAGCCAATACATAAAGTTTCCCTTAGGGTCAAACACAAAGTATATCTTTACAATGGTTTTGTCGAGGGCCATTAAAGCATCGTACTTATCCTTTTCCATCATCTTTTCCTCGTAATAGTCGTTTCTAAATTTAAACTCTATTACGCAGCTTTTATCTTTAGGCGTTTTGCCTTTGGCATCATAGGGTATGTTTTTATCCCCAGTCCACTCTAAATCCCAGCCATCTATATTCAGTATTAATACTACAGCTTTTTCAAATTGGTTAGTCTTTTTTTTCTTCATTAGACCAAATTAAATTTAAATCACTTATCCATTTGTTTACTGTCTTCGGTGCGCAGGTGCAGGGCTTGTAAAAACTATGTTTGTAATATCGTGAGTGCAATTCGCAGACCAAGTTAAATTCTTCTGCTGTAATTGTGTCGTGCTGCTCACCCATTCGAAAGGCTTTCCATTTTCCATAATCTTCTTTGTTAAATTTTACCATCTTTTTATCTTTATATTATTAAACTTTTTGCGCCTTTCATCGCAGTTACACTTTGTGCCTTTAAATGCGTGATAGGTTTCTATCATATATTTTATGCCTGTATATTTTGTTATATAATATATTATATTTCCAAGTTTCATATTTTTAGTTTTTTAATGTTCCAAAATTTTCCGAGCTCGTTAAGCATTGTATTAAAGTCTGTATCTCCTTTTTTAGTATGCCATTTGCCTTTGTAATAGTATTTAAACACTTTGCACTCGTGCAGGTGTATTAACTTACTCGCATCGTATTGTTCATGCGTTACAAATAAAACTATAGCTTTTTTAGTATGCCAACTATTGCATAGCCTTTCTAAAACTAATTTTTGGCCGGTTGCCATGCTGTTGTCAACTCTTTTTATTTCTACTAAAATTAGAGCCTCATTGTCAAACTCTAAAACAGCATCAATATCTGTGGGATGTATTGGCCCGTTTTGTACTCCTGTAAAATCTATGCCCTGTTTAATTTGCTTACTGTTTCTGATTAATGTCATAGCAATTTTTTAAGTTTGTTTTTTACTTTTTTATAAGTAAAGTAAAGAGCGTAATATTTAATCTTAGATTTCCTAGAAAAATCAGCAATGCTTTCTCCACTATTAATAATTTCAAAAACCTTTCTATCATACCAGTACATATTTTCTAGCTCTTTCTCTATTCTCTCGTAGGTTTCTATAAAGTTTACATCGCTGTGCCCATAGTGTGTATCTCCAAAATTTTCTATATGCTCATCTAAAGACAATATTTGTATATTTTTTTGCTTCCTTTTTAAGTCAATAAATAAGGTTTTAAGTGTTTTAAATATGTAGTAATAATTTATCTCATCTTTATACATTATATCTAAGCCACCTTTTTCTAGTTGTAGTTGTATTTTAATATACATTTCTTGAGTAATATCCTCAGCTATTCTTCTAGTACACCCAAAGGTGCAAACTATATCAACCCATGTGTTGTGCTTTTTAGCTATTAATATTATCTTTTCTTGTACCATTATATTTTTAAAGGGTCGTACAAATTGTCTACTATACAAGGTAGGCCCAGTTCGTTTACTTCAAAACTAAAATTATCAAAAGCATAGCCCCTACTTCTTTTACATTTAACCGTCACCCATTCCTTATTAACTGTATTGGCTTCTAACTCGATATGAGTCTCACATTTTTTTTCTAAAAAACTTCCCAAATGTCCTGTCATTTTGGTTGTTCCGTAGTTGTGATGAATAACGTTTATTATATGGCAGTTAAATTTAGCTGACCACTCCATTAGCTTTTGTACTACTGCATTAGATTCCTCTAAGCTGTTAACATCGCTTACAAGGTCGGCAATTCCATCGATAATGACAAGTGAGGGCGTATTTATTTTGGTTTGAAGATAATACTCAATAAACTGTAAACGTGTCTTATAGCCTATCGCACGCAGCCCAAATGTGTGATAAATAGAGGGGTCAACCCCTTTGTCCATATCAAAAACCCTTTTAAAAACCTTTTGGCAATGCCACAGGCCCTGTTCGGTATCTATATGTAGTAAATGGCCTTTGCCTCTATGGCCTTTAATATTGCCGCCATATATATTAGAGTCGCTTAAATATACTGAGGCTAAAAGGCTTATAAAAAATGTCTTTTTAGTTTTAGGCGGTGCACTTACACAACTTAAATTGCCATAAGTGCCGATTGGTATTGGTAATAAACTGTCTCCGTTTTGTTGTTTAATTAATTTTTCGCCAAACGATAAAGCTACTGGTGGATATTCTACTGTTTTCTTTGTATTTACATAACAGTCATCTATAATAAACTGCATTAACATGTCGTGTTCTAATTGTTTTTCTGTCATAATTATGTTAAATAAAAAAAGGGTATGAATCTATAAACATACCCTTTTCTATTGTTAAGTAAAAAGTTATTTAAAATGGCAAATCTCCATTTTCTATTACATGGGATGATTCTGTTCCGGATATAATATCTAGCTTTTCTTCTTTTTCTGCTAGCTTAATTGTGCCGCCATTGTTTACAGCATCTTTTATCCATACCACTTTACCGTTTCCTAAATAACTTAAAGGCTTACCGGCCTCTTTTTCTTCCATTGTACGGCTGTCTGTTACCGATACGTTATTCCCATAACGTGTTTCATCATTTATAGATATTGTAAAATTATACCAAACGTTTCCATCCTTTCCTTTTACAAATTTCTCTTTTGGCAGCTTTGCCACATTGATACTCGCATTAATAATTGCACCCATAGTTTTTGTTTTTTAGTTAATAATTTATTTTGTTCTATTTAATTTATTGTTTTTATTAGATTTATGCCATTGATAAGTTTGAGTAAAATCATCGCAAGGAATAAATTTAACTTTTTTATTTAGTGGTTTTTTTAATTTTTTCATTTTTTAAAATTATCTGATTCATCTTCGCCAAATACGCCCAGCTCGTAGAAACCAGTAAGCTTTAGTACGGCCCTGCTCATAGCTCTTTTTTCAGCCATTTCAGCTACATACCAACTGTTACAGTTACCGTCTTTATAGTTATCTCCTTTTAGTGCACTACCAAAAGTTTCTATGCTTTTACCCTCTTTATGTGCATTGGCTTTAAATACAGCAAACTTTGGTTCACACTTAATTACATCGTATTTAATTTCTATTTGCTCAATAGCCTGTATTTTATCTATACCGGTTCTTGTGATGATAACGTAATGCTGGTGCTTAAATACATCCTCTTTGTCTAAGCCATATTTTTTATAAAGCTCTACTAATTTGTCTCTGTTCATATTTTAATTATTTAATTTATTATTTATTACTTCTAATTGAGCTTCTAAAAACCTTATACGGCCCTGTAAAGCTTCTACTCTTGCATTATATAAATCTAATAAAGCATCTTTACTTTGGTGTGAGTAGTGCGTTCTTACGTTTCCTACATCCATTCTAGCGTGTCTTTAAAGGATTTTTTTTCTTGCAGCTCTTTAAATAAAGCCATTTGAGAAAATGCATCTTTGAATAAAGCTGCATGCTGTAGCTGAGTTTCTAAAAGCTTAATTTCTGCTTTTATCACTTCTAATTGATTTTTTGCCATTGTTCTAAGTTTTAATGTTACCGCAATATATAAACATTTTTGTTAATAAAAAAATACAAGAGCAAAAAAAAAGAGCTAATAATTAAATCAACCCTTTCTTTTAACATAAAACAGAACGCTCAAATATAGTCATTTACATTAAACTAACAAAATTTTTATATTTTACTTACTAATTCTGTATAATGGTCAATTAACTCTATTAACTCAAAATCAGCTTGTTTGATAGTTTCTCTTGATTTTATTAATAGCTCTGATGCTATATCATAACCAAATTCATCGTTAAGGTTCATAGCAAAAATATAGTTTTGTCCGTACCTCATGCAGTTACAGGCGTAGCATTGAGGCCTACAATTATCTTCCGACCATCTTAGTATTCTTGAGGCCCTAGAAATAAAATGTCCGTTCTGCATTCCCTTGCCTTTCCAGTAAGCTCTTTTCTCGCATGTGTAGCACTTAACAACCCCATCACTATCTGCGTGGCTTCGCCTTATATACTCACTAAAAATGGTATCTAGTTTTTTTATTAATTTAGTTCTAGTTAGTTTTTTTGCCATTAATCTAAATGCTTTAAAAACATAGAGCCTAAAGAGTTGTCTATCTTTTTTATGGTTTTATAAATATACTTGCTGTTTCTTTTTACCTCAGCTTTTTCAGATTTAGTGCTTTCCTTACCTAAGTTGGTATATTGGCTTGCATCTATTTCAAGCAACCTATCTATTTTCTCTCTTGTTTGAATTGAGGAATAACAGAATATTTTATCTATTTTTTCTTGGGTATAAGTAATTTTCATTTTATAAAAATACAAAAATTATTTTTTTTCTAAAGATAAAAGTAATAAATTTAAACTTTTTATAGTATTAGTAAAATAAAATTACAAATTATTAGTAATAAATATTATAAGATAAAAGTAATGTTATTGGGGTTTTATGTAATTAAGAACCGCACCCCTCACAATCAGGGTTATCAATACTGCATGCCTTATCATTAGCCTCATCGTTTGTTAACTCATCAATAAAGTCTTCAAAGCTATCGCTGTTTGTAAAGTCATCCATTTTATTTGCCTATTGCTCTAAGCTTTTCAAACCCTCTACTGCCAAAGTAAGCAGCGACAATTAAGGATAATAAACCAGTAATGCTATCTAAGGGATATTCTAAAAACCAGCCTATAACGTAGGATATAGAGAAAAACACTAAAGTAAGTGGTCTAACGTTTTTAGAAAGCCAACTATCAGATTTCATATCGGCATCCCACCTTTTAGAAATCTCTTGCATTTCTACTGCATCCATTTTAAGCAGTATTAAAGCTGTTTCTTTGTCTTGAGGTGTAAGTTGTTTGTCGTTTGTAATAAGCCCTTTAACGGCCTTTAGTATGTTACTTGTCGGATTTAAACTTAATGCTACATCAAATAAATGAGGTGCTATTTTTTTTAAAAAACCGCCTACTTTAGTTTCTGAAAACTTCTTTTTAGGCTTCATTTTTTATTGTTCTTGTTTAACAGATACCACTTTTGTACTGTATATCCTATGGTTACTGCAATCAATAGGATTTTTAAAATTACGTCTATATTAGTCAATGATATAGTAAAGGTGCTTGCGTTAATAAATAAAGTTTGATAATCGTATTTCATTTTTTGTCTATTTGCTCCAGTTTTTTACTGGCCCAGTTAATACCACTAGTGCCACCCCAGCCTAGCCATGCTACATATCCTTTATCTTTCCAAGGGGTTGCCTCATTTTCTACGCTTACCTCAGCATTTTTTTCGTGTCTTTTAAAAGCACTCATTCTAGCAATGGTTTCACGACTTATTTTTTCTCTTTTTGCCAGCTGGTTAGCTCTAGTCCAACCAATCTGTGTCATGCCTTTTACCTCATCGCCATGCTTATCACGCCACCTAAGGGCCTTTTTAGCGTTATTGCTGGCACTTTTTGGATAATCGTTGTAAGTCTCTAGATTTATCATTTTACCCTGAAAAGAACGGTAACAAATAGCTATAGCCTGAGCCTTATCATGATACTGCATCATTTGAGGCACACAGCGCATCATGTAGTCGCTTTGTTTTTCTCCGGTTTTCTTATTAGGTATTGGCATTATGTTTGTATTAGCAGGTTTTACATTCTCCAGTTTTAGGCCATTCTAAAAATCTGCCTTTTCTCTGAGCTACATACACTTTTTTTCTATTAGCTTCTTTGCTTACGTATGATACGTGAATCCATTGTGGGTTTTCAACGCCAAATTCCCAAATTAATTTATCGAAATCTAGATTGTCTTTTATGTAATGAAACATCTCAGAGTTTGTTTTTTTGCCCATTGTAGTTATATCAATAGCATTACCTGTTAAGTGCTGCGAGCGATAAGCACCCTTTATCTCACGATTAAGAGCCTCTGACCTAAAAAAGCTATTCACACGTATTGGCCCACCAACCCACTCACGTAAGGGCTCGAAAATCTCTTCTGCTAACAGCTCCATATTAGTTATATGTTCAGCTTTTGGCTTATTAGCTATTTTCTTGCGCTTAGCAGTTGCTGAGTTGGTAGCTTCTTTATACGATATGTTTTTACTTATTTTCTTCATCTTCTTTGATTAATTCATAAGAGCCATCTTGAAGGTTTATGTTTACTTTTCCATAACTTTCTTCAAGTTCCTTTTTAGATTTGTCTTGTTCTACCATTAATTCAACATACATGTGATTTAAGCTATGTATCTGAGTTTGTAGTAATCCCAAGTCGTGCAAAATTGCACCTTTTTTCTGCTCTTGTTCTTGTAATCCTTTTAATTCTACTTCTGTAATTTTTGACATTTTAAATGTTTTTTAAGTTAGATGTAAATATACTGAATTTTAA
>Ga0208814_1000394_pt1 | contig 28843 bp, 61 predicted proteins | sample MalvirAntarct_55_FD_184253 | JGI IMG/M metagenome (GOLD analysis project Ga0208814, IMG submission 184253) | Marine viral communities from the Global Malaspina Expedition - Malaspina viral metaG Antarct_55 (SPAdes) (version 2) | ecosystem: Environmental > Aquatic > Marine > Oceanic | place...
GATTTTTTAACAGATATTATATCCCAATGTTTATCAATAGGAACTCTAGCTAAACTTTCAACACTAATAAGAAAAGTGTTTTCATATCCTTTAATATGATATGCTTTAACATCTCTATTAAGTCTTAATTTAAATTCTAATATTGTATCTTTATTCATAATGTTTTTATTTAGATTTATTTGTTACCCGACTAGGACTCGAACCTAGACTGTCAGTACCAAAAACTGAAGTGCTACCATTACACCATCGGGCAAAAAGAGCCTCTTGTCAGACTCGAACTGACGACCTGCTCATTACAAGTGAGCTGCTCTAGCCAACTGAGCTAAAGAGGCAATAAAAACTCTCCAAGTCCTTCAAGTGGAATAGCTTGGTCAGGCGTTGTTACACATGCGGCAACTGGACCAGATTTTCTAACTTCAAAGCTAACACTCTTGAAACCATTGTAATAGGGGAGGATTGCCGATTTATTCATCCTTATTGTCCTATTACTCTTGATAGTGTTGTGAACTATGCCCCTTTTAAGGTCAAAGCTGTACATCACTTGCTTATTCATTAGCTTGGAGAGTTTATTTATTTAATTACTTTTTTTACTTCTACCTTACTTATATCCTTACTTTTTAGTAATAGTTGTTTATTTTTAACTACTTCATCTATAGCGTAATCTTCTACAGTATAGTTTTTGGGAGTAAATTCAGTATCTATCTCATCAAAATCTAAAGTTACATTAATCTTTTTAGTTATTGTTACTTCAACTTCATAATATGTATAGTTTTCCGCTTTCATTTTATCTCTTTAATATTTGATGATAAACATTGAGTACATGTATTAGGTTCATCGCCCTTTCCTACATATCCTTCATCCCAATCTTCTTCGCAGTCAAAGCAAAACCATGACCGTGCTCCATATTCTTCTTCCATCTTGTTTTGTTTACTTAACCCCCAAGCTATTTCTAAAATAACCCAAGAACAAAAAATTAATACTATAAAACTCATTAGTGTATCATTTTTATCGTTAATAATCCTCGTAAAAGTCAAATTCAACGTCTTCAAAGTTCTCGTCTTTTATATACTTATCCATATACTCCAAGATTTCTTTATTTGTAACTTCTTTGTCATCCTCATCTAAACAACTAACTACCTCAGCTCCAACTATTTCTTGGCCCCATTGTACTTCGGTGCCAAACTCGTGGTCAAAACTTTCATCAGTTATTATTCCTTCTACTTCTACCTCTACGTAGTATTCTTTTTCATTGAATTCTATCTCTAGATTTGCTGTTCCTGTTGCTCCCATAGTTATGTGTTTTAGTGTATACTGTCGCTGTGAACAGGCATGCTATCTGTAATGTATATAGAATATTCACACCATGCAGTGGCTTCTTTTACTTTTAGTGGAATGCTATCTGGTTTAAGGTAAATAGTCTCACCAATGTCGTAGTAATTATTGTTATCACAATCATTCTCACAACTTATAGTAAGGACACCTAATAATAGCATTATTATTAAGAACGTAATAAAGTTTTTAGTGCTCATATCCTATTCTTCAAGTCTTTCAATCCTGTCTTTAAGCTCGTTAAGCTCTTCCAGTCTTTTCTTTTTTCTGAATGCTTTAACGTAAGGCTCAAGAGAGTCCCAAACCTTAAGTCTATCTTCCTCTCCTCTAAACAATACCTTGTTACTCAGTATGTTTTCTGATGGATATATTCCTAAGTTTACTTTAATGTCGTTAGCAATCCACAAGTCAAATGTATAATCTTCTACCTTTACAGTTGCTTTGTAGTCACCACAAGATATAAACTCATAATCTCCTGTTATTAATTTATTTCTGAAGTATACAGCTACGTCATTAATCTTTTCTTTTATGCTCATAATTTTCTATTTAAATGTTATTAAAAACTTATCACTAGGTTAAGAGGTATATGGTGCCCTTTAGGGTCAATGGTTGGAATAATTTCAAAGTCCATACCTTTTTGGCATACATGTTCAACATCTAACCAATCAGTTATTTGAGGATGAGTACTTCCATAAGAGTCTTTAAGTCTTGCACATGATCCGTCATTATTTAATTCTACTTCATAACCTCCAGCATTAGCTATTGTATAGTAGCCATCTGCTCTGAATTCTTGGTGTCTTTCGTACTCTTCTATAGCTAACCCAAGACACTTCTCAAACATTCCATCTGTCTCTTGAAACTTCTTAACTCTTCCTGATTCTAGTGACATCATAAAGAATATATACTTGTTCCAGTCTCCAGTTAGCTCCGTTCTTGTTCCGACATCTTCTACCCAAACGTCAAACCATATACTAAGGTCATCTTCTACTTGTATCTGAACACTTGATACATATCCATTATTGGATTCTGTTCTTATTACTTCCATGATATTTTATTTTAGTTGACTGTTTATAAGTTCGCGCTTTGCGAATCGATTATTGACTTGAATGATGTGGTTGTCTTATCTGTTATGATTACATGGTCAAGAAGAGTAATATCTATTAACTTCAATGCTTCTTTTGCCTTGTTTGTGATACTAATATCTTGCTCACTTGGTACCAAACTTCCTGAAGGATGATTATGTACAAATATAACATTTGATGCTAAACAATCAATTGCATACTTCATTATAATCTTAAGGTCAACAACTGTTCCTGCTACACCTCCTTGGCTTATCTTGGCCCAACCTGTTACCTGATTTTTCCTGTCTAGTAACATTATGAAGAAGCTTTCGTATATACCAAGGTCTTCATGGTAGAACTTTCTTGCAAAGTCATTTACATCGTCTGCTTTAGTTATTGTTGCTCCTTCAAACTCTACATTTTCTCTCTTTCCAATGTAGTACTCATATGCTTTAGCTGTTTTCATATCTATTTTATTTTAAATTTTACATAAAAATCCCCCATTCAGATAGCGAAAAATGAATGAGGGAGCAACACATAACGGTCCTAAGCGTTATACTTTAATCTCCATCTTTTCTTTTACTAAGGTCATTTGGCAATCTATTTCATCCAGTAACTCATAAACCTTGTCACTAATACTATGTTTAATAGAATCAGAGTAAAACCCTGTTCTAACTACTAAAGCGTGCGAACGAATTATTGCATCAGACATTCTCTCTAAAATAGATAGTTGGCTATTTAACTCTTGTTCTTTCTCCATTTATACTTATTATTTTTTAGTTGTGAATATTAATTGTTTTATTGACCATTTTAGTGCTTGCTCTTTTGTTGGAGCAGCTACTGAGTTAAGTGCGTTGTTATTTAAAACCTTGCTGTTAACTAGTTCTATTCTATCTGCAGTTATAAAGTAATACCCTGGACATTCTTCATCGAAGCCCAGGTGCATTAAATGATTTGCATCTTCATATTTTACAAAATCTTCATTCATCTTAATAATTTTTTAGTTGTTCCGTCACTGTATAATTCTATAACTAATCCTCTTGTACCATTACTAACTACTTGACCTAGCAAGTTGTATGTACTTATTAGTGTTACATCATCACTAATATTCCCACAATAAAATGTGTCAAAGTACTCATTATTCCCATCAAAATCTGTTTGGCTTATCCTATAATAACCATTAGTAGTTATAGGATAATCATATTTAACAGTCTTTGAAGAGTTACCTTGTCCATCTACCTCTCCTATAGAAACCCAATTTATAGCATCACTAGAATACTTTACAGTGAAGTAATCATTGTTAATCTCAGCTGCTGTTGACCAATTTATAGTCTTATTGTTGCAGTCAATACCCATGTTTAATAATTCTACTGGTAGTACAGTCATACAAGCTAAATCTAGGTAAGACACTGTACCAATTACATTTAGATACCCTACGCTAATTCCTATACTTGTTACGTTATTTAAACTTGAGCAAGTTGAACAAGACCTTTCAATGTCTGCTTTATTGTAAGATCCTGTTAATGCTCCGTTAATGTTTAACTGAGAGTTACAACCTAATAAATGTATTTTACCAGTATTAAATATAGAACCTGTAAAAGTAACTGTAACTCCATCACTTATAGTTATTGTTCCGTAGTTTACTACAGAAGCATAAGTTATTGTCATGTTTTCCGTAATACACACAGTCTGGTTGCTATTTATTATAGGACTAGGAATATTGTTAGTAAAAGTACATTGTCCCTTAGACACTAAACTTACAAAGATTAGCGCCAATATTGTTAAATTCTTCATAATGTTTAGTGTTTAAGTTACTTGTTTTATTAAATTTAGTTTCAAATTGAGTCTCTTAATGCCTCTAGCCATGAATCTTTTTCCATTAGTCCATGCAATGTATGCATATCTTTTATTAAATCATCATAGTTAGGAGCACTAATTAACTGGCTTGCGGCGTTGTGAATGTTAGCATAAGCGTTAAGTCCCTCGAATTCTGTGGAAAATTGTACACTTCTGAGTACTTCTATACCTTCCTTGTCTAATTTACATAGATAAAGTATGGACCTTGTGCTTATTTTAACATCCTCTCCGTCTGCAGTTTGTAGCATCTCATCTGTGCTCATAATAATTGTATTGTTTTTTAAGTTAATTGTTAATCGTTAAAGAATAAATCTAACATGTGCTTTGCTGACTCATTATCAGTTAAGCTATCTCTTAGCCACTCTTCTATAGCAGCTAATTGATTTTCTAATCCTCTATTATCTTCTTTTAGTTTCTTACTTTCTTTTAATAATTCTATTAATTCTGTGCCAAAATCTCCCATAATAATTGTTTTAAGTATTAATCTAGATACTTAATAGATATAACTACATCGTGAGTTGCTGTTACTGTACCTCCAAAGTACGGGAAATAGTGGGCCCCAAAGTAATAAGCTTTATCTGATTTAAGTTCTATAGTTTCTTCCTTGTTAATGTCTACGAATCTTAAGTGTTCAATTGTTCTTACTTTCTTTACATACTTATATGTAAATAACTCTATACTATCGCTAGCTAGATTAAATCTCCATCCTATTCTATGACTGTTCTTGTGCACAAACATACTTCCAAAGCCAAATAACTTGTTTACCTGCTCAGTTCCGTGATATTTACAACTCTCATTAAATAGTACTTCAACTGTTTGCTTTCTTTTTCTGAAAAACGGTTTAAACCTGTGTCCTGAATAATGCTCACCTTTTTTAATTGTGTACTTCTTATCCTTAAGTCCAAATATATTATTATATAAAGGACCTACTATCATCTGGTTTAGAATAACTGAAAAGAATGCAACATAGTAACCTATCGTTATTTCTTCTAAAATAGGAGAGTGTATTATCCAAGATACTGGTATAAGAACCATTCCTATTCCTACTCCTATGTAAATAAATAACTTCTCTTTAATTTTAAGATCTAGTAAAAGCAGTAAATTCACTGTAAAGCTTATTAAGCCTATGATTAAAAATCCATTCATAATTCTTCTTCTTTAGTTTCTGACTCATCAGAGTCTTTGATTTCTTCTTTATAGTTAATGTTCTCAGCAAGTATAACACCTACTGATGCTATTGCTAGCGTTATTATAATCACACTGATGATAAATGATGTCATGATAAGTAGTTAAAGGGGGCTGAAACCCCCTATTGTTATTGATTTAAACAGAATACTCCATCTTTTTCCATTCCTTTGTTAAGGTTTAACTTAATCTTAATGTCATGTACTAAAGTTGATCCGAATCCTTCTCCAAATAATGATACTTTTCCATTACTATTTGCTGATTCTTCTTTGAGCCTTTTATTAACTTCTTTCTCCCAAGTTAATAATGCGTCTAGTAAGTGAGACTGTTCTACTTTTGTAAGCTCAGCTTCAATTTTTATTGTCTTTTCCATAATCTAAAGTGTTATTATAAGTCCTATTGTAATTCCTGTTAATAATCCAAATATCCAAGTTGCTATAATATTCATAATTTATTGATTAAAAAATTGATTGATTTCAACAGTTACTTCTTTGGTCTCGTCTATTGGTATATCTAAATAAGGGATATAATTTCTACCTTGAAACTTAATCGTACCAACCACAGATTTTATATCTCCATTAATGTGATAGTCTATGTCTAATTGGTATTCAATATCAATATTTGATTCAGAATCTCTTGATACCCAAAAAATCGGTGATTCACCATTATCAACATCTATACCTCTGTAGTCATATACTCCTATCTCTAGGGTAACGTTAGTGTCTATAACACGGTCAAGATTCATATTTATATATGTATCTCTTTTTCCATGGATAGATCTATCGGTATCGTACAAGTTTCCATGAGGGTCTTTATATAGTCTAATGTCTAAACTAAAAACAGGTCCGTGAACGTATAAACCAGTGAATTTATCATGGTCTTCAACTTGTATAGTGTCTATGACTACATTGTTAGTAGTATCATCTCCTATTGTTATACTGTTTAATGTTAGAATCTCTTCTAATACTTCATCTTCTAATTCTTCTACTTGCTGGTTAACGATTTCTACGTCTAACTCTTCTTTCTCACATGATGTGAAAAGTAATGCAATTAATAATACTCCTAATAATTTTTTCATAATAATTAATTTAATTGGTTTATACTGTTTAATGATTTAATGATGTTTCTATGTTGAACATAGCTATGTAGTCAATCTTGCCTACTAGTATATTCTCGAATGACTGGTTACCTTTTAATGTAAAACTACAGTACTCAAGATTATTGTGTAATTCACTCATGAATAACATACTTGTGGCTGTTGATAATAAGCTACCTCTATGTACAACTTCTAGTTTATCTATTACTAGTACGTCATTTACGTTGTTGTATATAACATTTAAATTGTGAGGATGCTTGTCTTCTTTTAATAGCGCTTTAACTACTAAACTGTTACCTTTTCTTAATCTGTTTAATTTCTGAATAGTCATAATTTTTTATTTTAAATAATTAATAATTAATTTGTGTTAGTCCCGAGCCAGGAATATTATTGCTTGTTCTTTGTGCTCAATCTTGTCTTTAATTCTTTGTGTAGCTTCTTTTATAAGCTTCTCTGTGTCAGCTAAGTCACTGTTAAGTTCTGCTATCTCTAGCTTTAATTTCCTGACTAAGTTTTTAGTTAGTGGATCCATTTTTCTGTTATTTTAGTTTAATAAGTTAATATTTTTTCTAGGTAGTTAAAGTAACTTAAGGCCTCCTCTTTAGTATTTAATTTTACTGAAGATGAGGTTTCTCCTGTCGATATAAGTCTTACAACATCAGTGTGCAAGACTAGTTTGAATACTAGCTCTAGATTAACTACCTCGTTGTTTGGTAATTTAATGAACTTTGCCATGTTTGTTATTTTCTAAGTTGTACAATCAGGACTATGAGTATAAGAACTCCAGCCACGCAGTACAAACCTTTTGCATTAGCTAATACTAAACCAAAGAGGCATATACATGCTACCATAATGATTAATCCTACTATAAATGAGATAAATGATTCCATAATTTTTTATTTTAGTTGTTAAATTGTTAAATTGTTTATTAAAAACAAGCTGTAAACATTAAGCTAGTTAAAAATATAATTAGTACGCATTGTATGACAGTATCGTCTTTCATAATTATTTCTTCTTTTTTAATACCCACTTAAGGATATCTATTTCTACTTCAATATGTTCCATTGTGTGAGCATACTCTAAATTGTCTTTGTGAATGTTTAATGCTTTTTTAAGGTCTTTTAAATGTCTTTTAATCGCCTTCTTTTTTCTTAATTTTGCCATAATTTATCTTAGTTGAGGTTCGGGAGCGTGTCCAATCCTATCATTAATATTCTGAAGCATGTCTATTTCGGCTTCTGATTTAGTCTCTAACTCTGAGTCGATGTGGCTATTGAAGTCGTAAGTGTCATTTCCGTCCTTATCAAAGACAGACCAGCTGTATTCGTTCCTTATAAGGTGCTTACTAATTGTTGCTTTCCAACTTCCCCAGCTGTAGTTAATATCTGCCATAATCTATCTTATTTTTCTAAAGTTTATAATGTTTATAATGTTTATAATTACAATAAGTACTATACATAAAATTGATTCAATCATAAGAGGCATTTTAGTGTAATAAAAATGGTAAGAGCCCGCAGTTTTAACCACGGACCCAAACCAACCAACCAAACAATACTATTTACTAGAGTCTTCTTCAGATTGAAGTGACTTAATAGCCTCTTTTTCTCTTTCAGCAGCTTCTCTATTAGGAGTACCTAATTTAGTGTACAATAAATGCCAGCTCTGATGATTTTGCAATTCCTTCAGGCTTTTAACAATATCTAACATGTGTCTAAATATTTACCTTGACTTTTGGGTTTTAAAATATGTATCTTATTGATATAGGGTTAAAGAACTCTGAGTACGTGTTTATAAAAGATTTTATAAGTGTACCTTTTGCTTCTAATGGATATCTCATCACACCTGATTTATTCTTTACTTCGTCTGAGTATTTCATAAGTTCTTTTACTTCAGGCTTCGATCTCTCCATCTGTAATGAATGGTTAGTCAAAGCAATCACTTCACACTTATTTACACCTGCAACTTTCTTTACTTCAGAGAACAGCTCTCTGTAATATTCTTCCCAATTCTCGTGAAATATAAGAGGACTATAGTTGATATGGACTTCCCATCCTAGGTCTTTCAACCTATTTATATCTTCTATCCTAGATGAAATCTTTTGCATCTTAGGCTCTAATACATCTGAATACGGTTGTGGCATTAAACTAACTCTTACTCTAGGCTTCTTATTGAAATGATTAACATCTAACTTGAGAAGTCTAGGGTATTTAGTTGCCATTGTTGAATTAAGATTCTCATGGTCATCGTACCTCTTAAGGTATGTCATCATGTCTTCTGGCATATGTTTTTGCATTAGGACCAAATCTGTGTTACAAGATATATCGACCATTTTATAAATCGGATCTTGTTGGTCAGGAACTTTAACATAGGACGACTCCCACTTTAAAACTGAGTTAAATATATCATCTACATTAGTGTTAACAAAAACTCTAGGGCCATTAAATCTAGACATATAACAATAAGTCTCAACACAACCACCAAAACAACCATAAATTAAATTGGGTGCTATCGAGTTTGCGCTGTTATTGTTAGCTTTTGTAACCAACGTTTTAGTTTCTTGATATTTTATCTTCATAATATAAAGTTATCTGATTATAAAAAGTACACTTACTAGTATAACACAATATGCGATAATTTGTAATCCCACGGCTATATTCTTTAATGTTACATTTTTTAGCGGGTAAGTTTCTGGCATAAAAATGTCAGCTAATAATTGTAATTCCTTCTTCATGACTATTTATTTATCTAATTATAATTTAATTATTTACCACCATAATGATTTGAATATTCTTGGAAATGCATCCAATCCTTTCTCTATGTCTTCTGATTGTTTATCAGTAATTGTCCATGCAGACGAACTTGTGTTAGTAAGTTTCATAGCTGTAAGAAATAACTCTATGTCATTCTTAACATCTGCATTTTTAATAGGTGCGAGTACTAAGTACCTCTCCAACCTTGGTATAATAAAACTTGCAATTGTAGTATCTAAGCTCCATGTTTCACTGTCATCAAATCCTTTAGTAAGTCTTTGTTGTGTGTATTCTGGTTCTTTGTCGTAATCATTATTTGTTAAGGAAAAACATACATTTGGTACTCCTGCAAATTTAACGTCTTGTATTTCACTCATGCTTTTTTATTTAGTGTAATCATCCGTTAATCTTTAATTTGTAATTAAATTGTTCGCGCCTCTCTATAAGACCTAATATTATCAAGTAATAAAACTTCATTCTGTACCTACCTCTACATCTCAAATTAATTGGGTGTCAAGCATAGCTGTTAAATGTGAGCTAAAGCAAAGATTATTGCTCTATATGTACAAATCCTCAGAGAGAAAATATTTTTATAAAACTTCCTTTCTACTTGACTTCAGCTCACTAACATAATCTAACCCTCGATTAGATTCATAAGCACATTACCTGAATATACTGTTGAGTAATTCTGGTTATTCATGTGGATGTGCAATACTGTTTTATCATTGTCAAACTTAAATATACGAATGACAGAATCTTTTAATTTTATCTTGTATACGTCGTAATTGCTATGCCTTTTAGTGCTATATGTTCCTTGCAAAGTTTCCATATCGGTCAACCTATTAAAACTAATATTCATAAATGAATATAACACAGCTGTACCACCACCCATATGATCTACGTGTAATCTTATCTGTCCATCTGTACTTCCATAATCCTCTTTGGAACCTAGGTCATACCGGCGCTCTATCTCTACCTGCCCTACACTTATCATACTGATAAGTAATAGGATTAATGCTAATATGTTTTTCATGATTATTGTTTTAAATGTTATGATGAGATAAAAAACCAGCCGCAAGTTTAACACCGTCGCATTCGCTCCTACATCTATCCTATCTCTTGTATTATGTGTATTCTATTTACGTCACGGTAATTTGTAAGTACTGACTTTCTAGCACCTTTCATATCTAGTGCTTTTAGCTTCACATCACAGATTTCTTTATGGCTTGTTTCGTATGTTATTTTGTAGTCTTTCATCTTAAGTGGGTTTAATGGGTGTTATAGTTAATGGGTATGAATTGGGTTAGAGGTGGAAATGGGTAGATATGGGGAAGATGGTGACAGCCACCAACCCCCAGCCACACTCAGTTGAGCATGTACTTATTCTTCTCATCCTTCCAATTAACCACTGTAACTGCGGCTACACACATAGTATTTAGCTCAATCATGTGAGTATCTCTCACACTTTCCTTCAATTCCTTGGTATAAACTATCTTATTGTCCATTTAATGGGTGTTTTTAAATCGTTTTACATCTTCTAGGCTCATAATTTTCACATCTCTAGTATTATATACCAATGGAAATGCAAATACATACCTATTACGCTTACTACTCCAAGAATACACAAGAGGAGCGCTATATCCACCTCTCTCATTACGTACCCTAGAAATAAACCTATCATAACTACCGAATACTCCTGTATCTGCACTCAAAACTTCTTCAAGCTCTGATGTACTCAGGTGAACACTAGTATGATATAACTCTGTATGATGTTTCATCCTATCTGGATTAACTCCACAAGATATCATCATTAATACTGCTGAAATAATTAATAGTCCTCTCATTTTAATTTAATTTGGTTAACAGTTAATTTTCTTCTTTCCAATTCTTTAACAACTACTTCTCTAGCGTCCATTAATAATTCTTCACCTACATTGTAGGATACTTCATTTAAGAACCTGTCGAATTGTTCTAATGTACTCTCCAACTTAAAAGCTGGTACTTCGTCTATATTGCTCACGTTAATGCTGTGTTAATTAATTCTTCTACTGATTCTAACATATCCACCTTCTCTTGAAGCTCCTCTATTATATCTGACATGGAACACCTGGGAAGTCTCATGTCATTCGGTTCATAACCATTTCTAACTGCTAGCCAGTAATTAAGGTTTAATTTAGCTTCTACTATCTCTTCTGTTCTAGTCATTACTTAAATGTTTTATGTCTGTCCGATACTGGTTTAAGACTGTTGAATGGTTTAACTCTTTTAATTATCAGTGATAAGAATGGTAATAGTATAACTAATCCACTACCTCCATCTACTCCGATCATAAATCCTATTGCTGGAGCAAATTCTAACTCGATTGAAATCTTTAACTTCTTCATAACTTTTTTATTTTAGTTTAATAATTTAGTGGTAGCAGGGGATTCGAACCCCTTGTATCCGTCGATACTTATCCATTACTACCTAAAATATGTAAGCTTTACCTCTTGGAGTTACCTTACTTGACCGTTTCACCGGTTGACGAGCCTTACTAACACAATGTCATGCGTTCTGGTTGTTAGTTAAATTCAGGTGACATTACCTGGACACTCCCCTAAAATACTGTGCACAATATAATAGGTATTCCCTGTACAGCTGTGGTGTCTTTCACTGTACTTCGTTACATTTGGTTTTATTGTTGCGGAATGATTTCTCCATACTCAGCATACTCTAAATGGGCAGCACATTTTTCGTTGTAGTAATAAAACTGTTAAAACTGGAGTATCGAATACGGTTATACCCAGTGGTTGATGTAAAAAAAAAAATGGGAGATATTTCTATCTCCCATAGGTATTAAGCTTTAATATCGTGGCTCACAGATACTCCGTAAGTTTGGATTGCTTTAGCAGTAGCCTTAGGCTCTGACTCTCTAACTTGGTTGTATAACTCTGCAGTCATTAACTTCCAGTCTTTCTTAGCAGTCTCAAATGCAGCATCAAAACCAACATAATCACGGATACCGTAATCTTCAGTTTCATTAACTTCATCAATAGTAATAGTTCGAGCTAGCTCGATTCTGTTAGCGTCATCATCAGACTCTTCAGTCATAGATTTACCGTCAGCAATTGTCATTTTTTCTAACATATTAACCGAGAATCTGATTCTCTGTCCATCTGCTTGTTTCTTGTAAACGATTGTAGTGACATTATTGTCTCCAAATTGTTTAGTGATAACACTTGTTAATTCTAATTTATCACCTTTCTCAAGACCTGAGTATTGAGGAGTTTTAGAAGAAATTTGTGCACTGTAAATACTTGAGTCGATTGATTTCATAACTTTGTTATTTTAAATAAAATTTATTAATAGGTGGCAACATCGCCAAAATAGAGCAGGGCTTGGAGAAAGGTTTTAGCTTTTTTTACTGCTTACGTCACGCTCTATGAGATAGGCCGTGGGTAAGCAGTAAAGTTTTTAAAGTGGGTTACTAGCGTATTCAGCATTCAAGATAAGTAAGGAGAATGAGGCTTGCTCATCTACTTTCTCCTTTTCCGACGTTAGACTTTTTATCTTATCGATTATTGAATCTACTGAGTCCCAGTTATCTGGAATAGTTAGTAATGACAACGTGTTAAATATTTCAGTATCTAAGTACGTTGTAAATTTGTTAGCATTGGATCTAATTAGCTCCACTGACTTGTTGTAGTGTGTCTGGTTCATAGTCTTTAAATTTAGTAGTCGTATAAGTTTAATTTAGGTGTGTGTCTTTGAATGTACAATAATATGTAGTAGTCTAATCTTGGTACCACTAAACCATTTTTAACATCTTCTTTGTACTCTATCTCAGCTTGTCTAGCCCATTGTGCTTCCTTTACATTCTTTTCGTGAGCTAACTTAGCCTGGTAAGAAGAGTATCTAACTCGAGTAGGTGGTGTGTAAGTAGGTGGTGTGTAAGAATTGTGGTTAACATTTATTGTTACTGATGTTACTGTTACTGATGTTTGTGCTTGTGTCATTAGTGATCCAAGTACAAGTGCTGATGCAATTAATAAATTTCTCATGGTTATTGATTTTTAAATTTGTTTGGTAAGTAAATGTATACGATAAATAAGAATACTAGTATTTCTATAACTACTGATGGTGCCTCGAACATTATGATTTGGGTTTACAGTTTAGGTATAGAATGTACCCTAAGTAGGATACAGTAAATATAATACGAATAACATTAATAATTGGTAGTGATGGTGATTTAGTCATTGCCATCATTACTCCGAAGAATAAGATAGTTGCTAATAGTACCTTTCCAATTCTCTTAAAGCTGTCTTTGTATGATTCTTCTCTCATTTTAATTTAATTTAAAGTTAATAATATAATACAATCCCATATACACAGCCATATGACCATAAGTCATTAAGGCTGCTGTATCATTTCCAGATAGTGAGAATCCAAGTCCCACAGTTAGTAGTAATGCGATGACAATTAAATGTCCATACGATCTTAATAATTTCATAGTTTAGTGGTTTTTTATTACGTATAAAAGGTTTCTTAACATTGGGCTATCCTTTTGGATATCTTCTTTAATCCATATGAAATCTTGTTCAGATACCATTGACCAATGCTTGTGATCTTTATCCATAGTAATGACTTTAGGTCCCTGGATAATGTGGACTGTCTTTAGATCTTGAGTTATGATGAGTGTTACATCATAATTTCTCTCTGTGTCGTTTGCTTTTACGTGCTTAACGTAGTCGTGCTTCATCTCTTTCATAATCTCTAGAATTAAAAGTTAAATAAATTGTTAGTAGTTTTATAGTACTGGCCATCAATAGACCATAATGTGTCGTAATTACCATTATCATCAGCAGTAGTTTGATATTTATATGCTAATGATGAAGTATTAATCTTTAATAACTCTGTTGCAGTTACAGCTATTGCACTCTTTAGTAATTCTTTCATAGTAATGTGCGTAAGTCGCCACTATTTAATTTTATGATTAAGACACCTACATCTCCCGACGGTAGTGTTTCGACTATTAAAGTCTCTTCAGTTAATCTTTGTTAATATTTGCCCAGATTTTCTCTATAACTGGTGAGTCTGCGTTTCTTTCTAACTGTTCAACAATGAAAGGAAGAGGAGTAGAGTTATCCATATTGTTATACGCAAACATAAAATCAGAACCCTTTAAATAAACGTTCTTAATTCCTACTTCACCAGTACTAATAACAGTACCTTTTACTCCATTAAATGCACGATAGTACTCTTTTGGATCTAGGTCCCAAGGTTGTCCTTCAGTGTATCCTTCTACTTTACAACCTAAATAGTGGTTGATTTGTCTTAGCATTATTTTCTCTGTTTCATTAAAATACTTCATAATATAATACGTAGGTCGCCACCATTTGATTAAGAGTGTTTATTTCTTAGTGTTTTTAATTGATTGATTAAATATTGGTGGTCTTTATTTAAACCAAAACAAATTTTATCAAACTCAATTTGTTTATCAGTAGATAATTTACTCTTTATATTTGACTGATTTACTTTTGCTTTTTCTAGCTTTTGAATTTGTTTAACAAACTCTTCATTGTAAATTGTCCAGCATTTGTAATTAGCTTGATTTAATAAATCCATGATGTATAAGTTTTTATGATTAGTCAATTAATATTGTTAGTAGTTTATAGACATCTCGGTCTGTTACTACTTAGATTTATTTTCTATGTAGTACTTTACTTCACCACTAATATCCACTGCTTTCTTTTCATAGCTAGCAGCCAACTCTAAGTCTTCATAACCAGGCTTACGGTAATGAAGTGACTGACTAAACCAATAAGATGCAAATTGATTGTCTTGTCTAGTGTCAGGATGTGATGATGGATTAACACTCTTGTCTATTAACATTGTTAGTAGTTTCAAGTCTTCTTGTGTCTCTAGTAATGCTTTCTCTAATTCAAAATCGATCATTGTAAGTTTGGATGGTAAGTCATCACCTATTTAAATTTAGTAAGTTAATAAGTAGTTTATAGACATCTCGGTCTTAATCAGGGTATTAGAAAGGTAAGTCGTCGTCATCATTATTTACAATAAACTCTGACTTACTACCTGTAAATGCTGATGCATTATAGTATTCTGTATATTGAAAGAAGGACATTGGTTTGAACTCATCACTCTTATAATGACCTTCTTCACAGTACATATCATACTCTAATTCATCTTGAAGTGCTTGATCTTCTTTTGATGTTTCTGTGTACCCGAACAAGTTTAATACATAATACTCTGTATCGTTGTCATCTAGTTCACTAATTATCTTAGCATCCTTTTCAGTTATTTGGTGTAATGACTCACACATACCTGCATCTATTGAGCTTGTGTATTCTTTAGCAGCAATAAATTCATCTGAGCTGTTAAAAGTTAATCCTTTTACAACTTTAATTGTTGCATCATTTACTTCGTTCATTACTATTATAGCGTGTACCATTGTAAGTTTGGATGGTAAGACATCACCTATTTGATTTTATGATTAAGACCCTCTGATATCACATCGTTGGGTTTCGACTATTGAAGTCTCTTCAGTTAATCTAGTATATAATTTGTCGTACAAGTTGGTGTACTTCTTCCTCCTTTACATCAAATGTTATGTCTCTTTGTAAAGGTTGTAATTTCTCAGGTGTATAAACATTACGCTGAACATCATTCATTACAGGCTTAACGAATTCATTTAACTTCTGTTGTTCAGTCATACCGTATCCATCCGGACGTTTGTATAACTTATACTTTAGGTTACATTGCTCAGGATTACACCCGATCATACTATCGTGTAACCACTTAGGTACGTGTACCTCTAATCCTTCTACTGTTGCATAATATCTCATAGTACTTATTTTTTTTTTTATAATTCTCTGGGGTTATGCTAATAATTCTTTCATAAACTTCTGCAGCTTTTCTTCCGTTGATTCGAATGATGCCTTAGCTTTCTTAGCTCTTGGTGCTGGTACATAGCTCTTGATGCCATGAAATGCTCCTGGATTAGTTCGCTTAATGGTTGCAGTTGATGATACGAGTTGACTTTTTTTGATTCTAGTTTTCATTTTACAAATATGTTTATGGCAGAATGACTTTCCCGCCACAATTAAGCAGGGGGTTAAGAAAGGTGTGCCCCTCAGACCCACTCAATTTTCCCTATCTCTCTATTTCTATACCCCGTATATATACGACCCCCTACTCTATATAAAGGTACCCCTACTAATATGGAAGGGGGCGGGGGTATATACAGGAAGACATCCTACTTATATACTATTATTAAATTACCAATTATGCATTATAAGCGTAAGTGCTTGATTATCAAGAGTAGGATTTTTGCGGTTTGTACTAATAGTGCATTTTAAGGCTGTTTTATTGCTAGATATCTGTCTTAGAATGCACAATTGGTCCAAAAAAGGCCCTTTTAATAATCGATTATTCTTGTGCATAGGGTATAATTCCTCTATATTTCAGTATGAATAAATACCAAATATATACACCTGCTAACTCTACTGTTAGGTCTTTAGTTAGTAAAGGATTAGGTAGGTTTAATAAGTCTGGTGTTCTTATGACGAGTGGTTTAAAGAGCTCTGTTATTAGTCTTGGTAATAGTAAGGATTCTGATGATATCGTAGTATACGATGTAAGGGCTAAACACTTAGTACTTATCTTTATATCTATGGCTAGCTCTAAGATTACTAAGAAGTACTATGATGATGTTAAGAAGATGTGTAACATCAGTAAGGATTATGTGCCTGACTTTGATAGTCATAATATAGCTGTGATACCTCCAATAGAGATGTCAGAGTTTATGGGTATAAGTAAAGGAGCTTTTAATAGAGCTGTAGCAGAGTTAATAAAGGATGGGCTTGTTAAAGTGATAGGTCATATCAATAAACATAGAATATTACTACATGATACTTCAGGGTATCACTTAGATAAGTACAATATACCTAGTGTGTTGGTAGAGAAGGGACCCCTTAGTTTGGCTACAAGATTGATGCTACTAAGAATACACCTATCTACTAATAGTAATAGCTTAGATATGTCTCCTGTGATTAATAACTCAGGATTAGAACTATTCTGTGGTAATAGTAAAACAGGTACTAGGAAGTCATTTATGGAGCTAGAGAGCATGGGTATGATTAAGGTTAGTGATAATGGAGTTAATTCAATAGATCTACAATTCATATACAAGCAAATAGATGCTATCATTAGAGGTACTAAGATAGGGAAGCTAGGTGACATATATACTCAAGTAATTAGAAAAGATAACTCAAGAAAGTTTACAATATGAATATAGAAGATTTACACAATTCCGATGATGATACTACGGAGTTATACTCTGATGCTGCGGTATTAGGTGCACAAAACAGTGCTAATCGTATGAAAGAGTTAAGAGCTAATCAATCAGAGTTAGACGAAGCACCATTTAAACTTACTGCAACGAGTGCAGGTTCGTTTAATGATGAATCTAGAATGCAATTTCGTCGAGAGGCCTCTGGGCCGAGTGCAGAAGATTTGCGGTGGGAAAAATTTAGAGTTTAATACTTTGCTATGAGAAGTGAGTCAGAATTGTTATCAATTAAACTAGGAATGATTTCTTACCTTAAGCCAAATAGTGGTTGGGTACATACAGTAGATTTGATGCATAGTCTTTGTATAAGTCTGGAAGATCTAGAGCTAATACTATGTGAAGACATGGGCACTAACTTTGAGATCTCTGGAGGTATAAAGTCTATAAGATATAAAGTTTAATTATGGGAATTTTAATAAAGAGATATCAGACGGGAGGTACAATATATACTAGCAACTATAACTCCCCCCAACTTAGAAGTTATAATGATAGTTTAGGATCTTATAATGAGTCTCGATTATTAATAAATAAGTTACAAGAAAGAACAGATGAGTATAATAAATTTTTAGCCAATCATTATAAAATTCAGAATGAACAACAAAGACAAAGGGGTCAAGGCATATACTTAACAGATAAAGAAGAAAAAGAAAGAGCTATTAGAGAAGAGAAAAGATGGAGAATATGGAACCATACTCTTGTGAGGGAGCCCTTGGAAGAAGGTAAAGAACAAACATATCTTGATAAAAGAAAAGAAATGAGCAAGAAGTATTCTGATAAAGGCATTGAGCCTTCTGGCAGCGGAAAAATTTGGCAGCACAGTTATGAAGATAATCATGAAATCCCAGGTGATCTCAGAGAGTTAGTACCGGAAGACGAGGCTTGGGTAAGGATGAGGCCAGATGTTTATGATAAACCTAAGCAGGTAGTTAAATACGCAGACCCAGAAATAGTAGCAAAGCAACAAAAGCTTAAAGATGCTGGGTTATATGATGGACCGCTAGATGGGATATTTGGAAAAAACTCTCAGGCAGCATTAAAAAAGCTTGAAGAGAGAAATAAACTTAAAGAAGAGGCACCTAAAGAAGAGTCTAAAAAAGAAACACATACTATGCCTGATGGTACAGTAATGCCTGGTGCTACTCACGGAGATGTAAAAGAAGAAAAGAAAGATCCTTACATAATAAAAATAGTAGGGGGATTTGGTCCTACTAATTTAAAATACGTTGATAGTGCTGGGACTCGTAGTTCTATAGCTAGTAATGCATTAACACTCGATAAATATAAAAATCTAAGGGTAGAAGAAGTACCCTACGGTAACAAGAAACCTAAAGGATTACTTATAAAGAAATAGTTATGGGATTATTAGTTAGAAAATATCAGACGGGGGGTACAGTTACTACTGAGCCTAGTAAAAAGGCAGAGCCAAAGAGTAACTTAAAGAGCAACTTAAGCAAGTTAACAAGTAAAGACATCTCAAAGTACTTTTTTAGTGATGAGGACCTTAAACAAAAGAGTGCTCTTAGAAAAGAGGCCGCAAAAGTAAATGAGTGTGCGGGAGGTAGTTGTGCAGCTGGTGCGTTTAACTGGTCAGCAAATAGATTCATACCTGGTGTATTACCTACTAGGGCAGGACTACAAAAGGCCGTTCCTAATATATCTGAAAGCGAGCATTCTGTTAAAAGTAAGAGTAGATATAGCGCTGATGCTATGATACATAATAAATCTATTGACTCTTGGGAGCTTTATAATATATATAAAAATACAGATGCAGGAACTGTTCTCTGGGATAAGAGTGTAAATGGGCAGTTTGAGGCGACCCCAGAGATGTGGAAAAACATACCTGTCGGAGCTGTAATTACACAAGGTAGCACCAGAGGATCTGGTAATATTACATCCGCTGATGATGAAAACAGTAGTCATACTACAACAGTAATAGGGTTTGCTAAAGATGGTACTCCTTTAGTTTATGATAATGGGCAGATACATAAATTAGGAGGTACTACTTGGACTAATTATAAAATAAATGATATTTTTGTTCCTAAAGGAAATGAAGATTTTACCTTCTCTAAGATGAAGGATAGAGATGCTGAGTTTGTTAGGAACCTAGGGTATACAGATGACGAAGGTAATGATGTAATAGACTCTAACAACAAGTATAAAAGATCTTATGTTAATGATATCACAAACTCTCTAAATAAGAATGAGAAGGCTATAGGTACTCAATACAATATATCTAAGTCTTTTATGGACAAGATACAAGATAGGGTTGTAGGACTAGGTGCTAAAGAATCTAACTTTAATGATTTCGGAGATATTAAGTATTCAGGTACCGGTAAAAGCGAGCATATCACAAACTACGGAGATAATCCTATTATGAACTTAGTTGGTAAGCCACTAAAGAAAATGATAGTAGACGGTCACGTTAATATGTTAAAGAGTGTTGCAGATGTTTTTGATGACAGAGAGCAAAGGCATGACTGGGAAGTAGAGATTATTCTGGAGAAAGAGTTACTTAAGTCAGGGCAAAACGTACAATACGGATCTACGGATTGGAATAAAAGATATAATGAATTACGTAAAAATTATGACGAAAGGACTGGAGGAATTCCTCTTCCACTTACAGACTCTACAAAAAGTTCTAGGGGGCCTTTTAAAATAAAGAACTTTCCTTCGTCAGCAACAGAGCTATTAAAAGACAAAGATGGAAAAGGACTTACTGAAGGGGATTTAAACTTAGTAGGTGGTGATGTAGACGAGCTAAGATACGGATCTAACGTAGCTGCCATACATCTTATAGAAAACGTAAATAAGTTTAAAAAGCTTTACGCAGATAAAGAACTTAACGAGGATCAGCTTTTAGATCTAGCTACAGTTGCTTATAATAATCAAAGTAAGTCTTTAAGCCCTGACTTTGTAGACAGTTACATTAAAAGAGGCACACTAAAAGACGGATACCTTACAAAGGTAAAAAAGTACCAAAGTCAGTATTTAGAGCGAGAAGATGTAAATAAGTCAGACTATCGTAGCTACACTGAAGAAGATGCTAAAAAAGACGCTAATAAAGAGAAAGAAAAGAAGATGAATACTGCGTCTAATCTAATGCCAGTTACAAACTACCTAGCACAAGAAGCACCTAAAACACAACCATACGTTTTTAGTAACTCCGGTGGTGGAAGCTTAAAAAAGTATAAATTAGGAGGGAGGCTACTAATAAAGGATAATAAATAGTTATGGGATTACTAGTTAAAAAATATCAGACAGGAAATAAAGCTGACTTTGACCCTTATGCAGGATTGTATTCTACCATGTCGGAAGAAGCTAGTAGTACTAATCAGGTGCCTCAAAATATTAGGAATCTGCAGGAAGAGCAGGCTAAAAAGGCTCAAGTAATAGCTGATGCTAAGGAGGCAAAAGAAAAAAAAGCAAGAAGAGCAAAAGAGATAGAAGAAGAAATAAGGATTAGAAGAGAGAACCCAGATATGGTTAAGGGTATATCTGATGTGGAAGCAGAGAAATTAAGTGAAAGATCAGATAGACTAGAAAATCCAACTATTGGAGATAGACTAGAACAACTAGGAAAAGCACCAGCTAGGTATATTACTAACCCCTTAAAGATACTGGGTGATATTGATAATGCAATGCATGGTAATACTCAACTACCTAGTACAATAAAAGAGAGAGATACTGATATTAAAAGCAAACTATACAACACACCAGAAGAAAAGAAAAAACTTGATGCCCTTAAAAAAGAGGAGCTCACAGATATATCTATAAACGCTGCAATAGAAGCAGGTACGTTAGGTGCAGGTAAACTAGGAAGCTTACTTTATAAGCAAGGTAAAAAGGTTGCACGAGCTAAGAATATAAGTAAGATTGCTAATGATAATGCTCCTAAACCCACACTAGACTGGGGCAAGTGGAATAAAGGGATTCCCGAGGACAAATCCTTAATGAAAGAGTACGGTGCTATAGAAGCAGCTGCTAAAAAAGACGGTACTTGGATGAAGAATGCTGATGACACACATTTTAAAGGTAGTAATCCAACTAAAGAAGAATTAGCTCAACATGGAATTGATATGACTCCTGAAGAAGCTATCCAGGCTCAGTTTATTCAACAACGAAGTAAAAACTTTAAAAAACATTTCCCTGAATGGGAAACGGCTTATCATGGTACACACCAACGGGACTTAGTTGATGTAAAAAATAATTTAAATAGAAGGCAAGCTTTTGGAGAAGGTTTATATACTACTAAAAATAAAGAAGAAGCCGCTAAAAGGTACGCATTAGTAGGAAAGAGAGAAGACTCAAGGATTCATACTTTAGCAGTCAATACTAAAAATAAAACAACATTTCCAGACTCAAGAGAAGTTCAAGAGGGGCTACGTGACTGGAATAAGAGTAATATATTAAGTAGAGATGAGGCTTTGAATAAGTATAAAAAATCTTTAGGAAAAGACAAACTAGAAGACTGGGAAGTAAGAGAATTTTTAGAGCATATACCAGTAAAAGAAAACATGCCTAGTAAATTTAAAAACCTAGGAGATGTAGTGGAATTAAAAGACAGGGGGTGGTTATTAACTAAAGGTAAGCCTAAGTCTTTGATAGGGAATAGAGGTACATTTGATACGTCTAACTCCAACATATACAAAGCAATAGCAGCACCAGTAGGATTTACTGGATTAGTTGCATCAATATTAAACAACAAAGAATAATGATACTAAAGAAGAAGAATAAATTAAAAGGTAAATTACTTTATGCTAGTAAGCATCAAGACGGAGGTACTATACGTGTATCAAGTTATGATGATCCTGCTTTTAAGGCGGAGAGTGATAGTACAGCGTCTGCTAATATATCTATTAAGATGCTAGCAGATATGAAGAAGTCATTAGCTGAATATAAAAAAGTACGTAAACAGAGGTTAAAGCTTAATGATGACAGTTTACCAGAGGCAGTAGATCTTTACGGAAAAGAGGTAGACGCTATAAAAGATGTATTTAAGTCTGCTGATGCTAGCAACTCTAACCTAAAAAAGTACTCTAATCTTGGTATTAAACCAGTAAGTTCTGAGAGCGTTAAAGTTAATGATCGTACTACTGAAACTATGAGTATATTTAAGAAACCTACTCATAAGGTTGTGTACGTAAAAAAGGAAGAAGTTAAACCATTGCCTAAGAAGGAAAAGAAACCACTACCTAAAAAGGACGAGGGTACTCATACTATGCCAGACGGTACGGTAATGTCAGGGACTACCCACAATAATAATAGCACAGAAGTACCTAAAGAAAAGAAGGATCCTAACGATCCTATGACAATATATAATGCTGTATGGGGTAATAAATCCAAGCCAATTAGTGTTGTTAAAAAGAAAGAGGTAAAGAAGGAGGTAAAGAAAGACGATAATGGTAAAGGATATATAAAAAACGTTGTGGGAGGATTTGGTCCCACTAACTTATTTTATGTTGATAGTGCAGGAAAATCAAGAGGTATAACCGACGCAGAAAAGAAAACAAAATACTCTGGTTTGTTAGTTAAAGATGTAAAGTACAAAAAAAGATAGATGGGAAAAGCACCTAAATATCAGACAGGAGGGAAGACCCAAGCTACGGAACTAGGGGATGGTCGAAAATACGTAAACTACAAAAAGGGGGATTCTTCCATTGACTTTGTAGGTACAGGTGATAGCGGTACAGTAAAGGCTACTGTTGCATCTCCCACGTATAAAGGATTTACTACTAATGTAAATGCTGCCAAGGATTTTACTAATAGAAATATTAAAGCTGAAGAAGATCCAAATAATTCTTACGATGTAGGTGCTGGATTAAGGTACAACTCTTCAGGAGGTATTGACTTTGGTGCAGATGTATCAGGAGATACAGATAAGACTAGTGATGTATATGATGTAGGAGCAAACATAGGTATTACTAAAAGGAACATATCTGCTAATACTATTGCTAAGGCACGATTTGATAGAGATAAAAAAGACTACGAAATACGGTCAGCAGCTAGTTATAATCCTCAGGTTAAAGGAGGCCAGCTAGGATTAACAGCATCTTTAGATAATATGTTTAATACTGATGGTGTTAAAAGAAATAGTGTTAATGCAGGCGCTAACTATATATCTAATAATGGTATTTCAGCTAGAGGTGGGTATAACAGATCTTCATCACCAGACATTACATCCAGCAACGCTAGTATAGGAGGTTCTTATACTTATAATAAGCCAAAGTTTGGAGCATCTGCTTCAGTAGATAAAATATTCTCTGCTAATGCACCAGCAGGATCAAGCAAACCTGTGAACAGTAAATCAACAGCAGGATCAGGAAGCTTTAATGCTAACCTATATAAAGGATTAAACATAAGAGGTAATGCTGGATTTAACGCTAATAATAACGGTAAAAACATTAACTCATTTCTTGGCGCAGGAGTAGGATATAACCATGTAAAAAGAGACGGTACAAGACCTACTTGGGGAGCTAACATATCTGGTGGCATTAACTCATCATATGTTAAGAGGTCTGATGGTACATATGCTAAGACGGCATCACCTAATTTATCAGGTAGCGTATATAGAAATGTAGGTAAAAATACAAACGTAACGTTAGGAAAGTCATTTAACAAGGTAGATAAAGAAAATAATAGAGGTATTACATTAGGTGTAACCAGCAGATTTTAAAAATATGGACTCAAAAAAAGGTATCATACTATATAAAGAAGGGGGTAAAGTCCCAAGAGACGCATGCTATAAAAAGTACGCTGCTAAAATGCCTAACTCTGCTCGTAGAAGTCAGTTAATGTCTAAATGTAGAAAGGCTAAGGGCATATCTAAAAAGTCTAAAAAAGGGTCTGACCTTAGAAGATGGGAAGGAGAGAAGTGGAAGGATAAGATTTCTGGAAAGGATTGTGGGTCCGGAGGAAGTACTGAGTACTGTAGACCGACTAAAAAAGTAAGCAAGGATACTCCTAAGCAGGTAAGCGGTAGCAAACTAAAAAGTAAGATATCTGAGAAGAAACGTACAGGCATGAGTAAAAGAATATCAAATGCTAAAACAGGAGGAATACTCTACAAGTCATGATGAGATCAACAAAAGGAGTTATACTTTATAAGAAGGGAGGTAAGTCTCCTAAAGAGAGTATGAAGTGTGGGGAGACTAAGAGATCTACACGTAAACATAAAAAGATAATGAAGCTATACTGCTCAGACGGCAAGAAAAGCTTAATACACGCAGGCGATAAGAGGTACGTTAATAATGTAGACTCAAAAAGAAAGGCATTTAAAGCAAGGCATAAATGTTCTACTGCTAAATCTGGTACAGCTAGGCACCTGGCTTGTACAGAGCTTTGGAAAAAAGGGGGTCTTCTTATAAAGAAATAAAGTTATGGGGTTATTATACAAAAAACATCACGTAAAAAGGTATCAAGAAGGAGGTAAGTTTATTACTCCACTAAACTCTAGTGAGGAAAAGGATTTTAAAGTTTGGTATGATAAAACGGCCAAGTTTAAGAACTTAAATCCTGATCCAGATGCTGATGATCAAAAATATGATTATAGAGGGTATTGGAAAAATGAGAATAGTTCTGAAATATTAAAAGAAAAGAGCAGCGCTCATTTTACAGACAAATACAAGCAACCAGGTCACCCTACATTTAGCAACGAGAGCCAGTACAGCAATAAAAATACTCAAGGAGGTTCTTGGTCACAAGATAATAATAAAACATGGTATTTTACTCATAGCCCTTATACATCTAAATACGCTGAAAAGACTTACGATTATTTAAAAGGAACAGGAGAGTTTTCTATACTAGGTAATGATACTCTAAGATAGTATATTAAATTAATAATTAAATAGTAATGATAAACAACGAGCATAAAGTAATATCCATAGACGGGGGAGGAATAAAAGGAATAGTAGCTATTAAAGTATTAATGGCTATAGAGGAGGAAATGCAAGAGCTTCTAACTAATAATGTATCTTTAGTAGCTGGGACAAGCACAGGATCTATTATAGCAGCATCGGTTGCTAAGGGAGTTCCAATGGGAGAGCTGTTAGACAAGTATATAGCATTTGGAGAGGATGTATTTAAAGACTCTTTTTCAAGAAAGCTAAGTAATTTATTTGGATTAAGAGGATCAAAATACAGAAAAGAGGACTTATCAAATCTCATATATAAAGAGCTTGGAACTAAAGGTATGGGTGATCTACACAATGATTTACTTATACCTTCTTATAATTTGACTAAAGCTAGACCAGAAATATTTACATCTAACAGTCGTATAGATGTAGGGTCTGCAGTTATTGCATCATCATCTGCGCCTACATACTTTAAGCCTATGATTATAAACGGCTCAGAGTACATAGACGGAGGTATTGTAGCTAATAACCCTTCTATGCTAGCATACACAGAAATTAAATCTAAGTATAACAGTATAGCTTCAGATATATCAATACTATCTATAGGATGTGGATCATCTCCTAAAAGCTACATCAACACTAGTAATTGGCCTACATATAAATGGATAAGGCCTCTATTAGACGTAGCAGTAAACTCAGACATGTCTATAGTACATAATCAGCTGGTTAAAATTTATAGGTCTGTAAAAGCGTCTGAAAACTATATCAGGATAAATGAAAATATAACAAAGTCCATGAATAGTAGTATGGATGACGCATCTTCTTGTAATATAAAAAACTTAATAGAGTTCGGTGATTACGTTGTAGCTAAAAATGCAAAGCGTATAAAGGAAGCAGCATCAATGATGTCTAAAAAGTAGTTAAAAGGAGGTCGTCACAGATCTCCTTTTTTATTATACTTCTTTTGCTTACTTTAATTGTGTAATAGGGAAGGTCCCTACACAATACGAAAAATATGAGAGATACAAGAATATTCTTTAAGCTAGGAGAATTAGTCCAGCTTAAGCAAGATATACCCAACAAGCCCATTATGATGGTAGGTAAAATACCTAAGTCAAGAAGAGTAATGGAAGATGCGCCTAGCGTACTAATAGGTGTTATATGTTTCTGGTTCACAGAAGACAAGACATACCAAGAAAGGCTATTCAGCACAAAAGATCTTCAGAAGGTAAAACCACAAAAGTAACAGATATGCTAAAGTTTACTGTTCTTAATGAGCAAGTTCTATTAGACCCTAATATCATTATGATAGATGAGTTTAAGTCCTTGTACGACTACGGCGAAAAGATTGAAGCTACAATGGGATCAAGATTCTTATTGTATGTATTCTATTGCTGTGATCTAACACCGTCTAATCCTATGAAGGATATTGACTATAGAGTTAAGGAAGCTCAAGCTATGTCTAGAGCATTTAGAAATGTTAAGAAATCATTCCCTGCTAAAGAAAGAGTTATGGTTGACGCTGCTATTGATGCGTATAACTTCTTTAACGAGACTTCTGCAGAGCGTGCTATATTAGCTATGGATAAAAAGATAGACGAGGCAAGGACTGTACTTGAAGAGACGGACATAGAGATAATAAAGAATATAAAAGCAACAGATGGTACGATAAGCTACGCATCTAATGAAACTATACTAGGTAACTTATCTAAGAGGATAGGAGACCTTATGACGCTAAAGATTCAAATATCTAACTCTGCTAAGAAGCTAGAGAACTCAGGTAGGGTTCGTGGTGGTAAAGGATCATCTCTTATTGAAAGAGGTAACCATATTAGAAGAGGAGGTAAAAAGAAGAAGATAGACAAGAAAGAAGTTAGGTAATGAACGACTATGACCAGCCAGAAATAGATGCTAAGAATGAGTACGACCCATTCGATCTTCCATTCCTTAAAAAGGATGATAGAGGTAGAATATGGAACGGCGAGTTTGATGTAACAGAATCTCCAAAGAGACTATTAGGCGTTCCTACAGGCGAAGAAGAAATAAAAATAATCGATTATTTAGTACATAGACCGCTACCTAAAGAATTACTTAAGTGGCAGGTTACACCTAACTATCACCCAGATAGTCTGGATATGGATGTATGGTATGAAGATATACTTGAGTTTAGTTACGACGGTGTGTGGGTTGACGGTGAATACTTTAACCCTTTCTTTGTATACTGGATGAATGTATTTGTATTTCCTGTGCCTATAATAGGTAGTGATGGAAAGCCAACTACAGATTTTGAAACATCCTTTGCTGCTTACTGTAATATAGATAGATACTTTTTTGATTACTGCTGGAAGGCAGAACTTACAAGACAGGACATCGCTATAATGGGAGGTAGGGGAGTTGGTAAATCATATATGATTAATTGCATAATCGATAGAGAGTTTAGGCTATTTGAAAAGTCATGGTCTTTAATATCATCGACTAATGAAGAAACTACATCAGAGGCATGGTCTAAAATAGAGCAAGGAATAGAAGCTATAGAAAAGCAGCACCCTGCACTAAAATATAAGTTAATTACAGATTCTCACATTAAGAAATTATCAGGAGAAAACATAGAGTTACCAGATGGTACTTCAGAAATGTCAGGACATTTATCTCTAATAGAAAAGATTACATACGGTAAGAACGGAGGTAAGACTCGGGGTAAGCGTCCTACTAAACAACTTATAGAAGAGTTTGCGGCATTCCCTCCATCACATCAAAAAGGTAGTTTGGGTGCTTGTATCGGAGAGTCTAGAGGTTCTTGGTATGTAGGATCATCTCTAAAGAAATGTACAGTAATGTATAGTGGTACTGGTGGTACTGTAGAGAATGATGAAGCTGAAGGTATATTTACAGAGCCTGAGGTTAACGAGATACTTGCTACAAATGATTGGGGTGAAACTACAGGATTCTTTTGTCCTACGCACGTAAAGTATGCAGGGACTTGGGAAGAGACTGGATGCCCTGATATAGCACTAGCAACATCACTAGTAAATATTAGACGGGAGAAAGCTAAAGCTAATCCTAGTTCTTATCTAACACTTCTTCAGGAATTCCCTATGACGGTTAGAGAGGTATTTACTAAGAAAGGAACTAACTTATTTAATCAAGATAAAATAGCTACTCAACGTATAAACATTATACAAGGAGGAGATAATACACCTAAGCCAGGTAATGGATTCCTTAATTGGAAGAAGTCTCCTACAGGTAAGATAATAGGTATAGAATGGGATGCAACTCCTCACGGAGATATTTCAATATTAGAACACCCACACTGGTTATCTGATGTAGCTCAAGATAATGAAAGATCTCCAATAGAAGGGCTTTACGTC
>Ga0208814_1000395_pt1 | contig 28838 bp, 54 predicted proteins | sample MalvirAntarct_55_FD_184253 | JGI IMG/M metagenome (GOLD analysis project Ga0208814, IMG submission 184253) | Marine viral communities from the Global Malaspina Expedition - Malaspina viral metaG Antarct_55 (SPAdes) (version 2) | ecosystem: Environmental > Aquatic > Marine > Oceanic | place...
CCATCGGCAATAACTCTTGCGACAAAGCTCTTAGTCAAAGCTGATTGACTAAAGAACAGCATCATCATTTTTCTACGTCTGCTCGTATATTTAATCATTATATAATAGAATCAAAGTACCCGTCTAAAGCTGTCTTTAAAGCAGCGAAACTTGCATAAGCAGTTCCAGCCTCGTTTTGAAGATCCGAATATATCGTTTTGTCTAATAAAGAAACTCCAGATACCGTTTTTAATATTAAAAAATCTCCGTATTTTTGTCTCTGTATTTCTGAAAAAGCAGGATAGCGATATTCGATACCGTTGTTTATTACTAACTCCTTTGTTACTGTGTCTTGATAAATTTTAAATGCCATTTTATTTTTATTTTATTTTGTTTTAGTTTTTAAAGACAAGCTGTAGTATCAAATAATATAAATCCAACTACAAGTCCATTTTCGTCTAATTGAATCCAATACCAATTAGGATGATCTCCAGGTTGATGAGAACTATTATCCCAGTCACTTGGAGGAGTAGGAATACCACCTGAAACAATATTTATTAAAGATGTATAAGACGCTGTTTGTCCTGTATCTGTATTTGTAAAAGGAATCTGTCCAGCTGAATCGCTATATGCTTGAGTTCCTAATGTTATCCAAGAATCAGATGCAGCTTTATATAATGTTTGACCTTGCCAAGTCATATCCCCATTACTTCCTAAACTTACCGATGCTTGCATACCATAAAGAAATGTACAAGTAGAAAAACCAGATGATGCTCCTGCGTAAGAGTATTCTGTTGCTACTTTTGTCGTTAGATTTACAACAATATTTCCAGTATTATGAAATGTTCCATCAAAACTCGGAGTAAATCCGTTTAAATTAGCTAAATAATAAGCTTGATTATCCTCTTTCCCATTCATTGTAATTCTATAACCGTTTAAACTTGCTTTATCTGATCCTGTTTCTTGAGTTAATTGTGAATCCAATCCGTTATATAAACCTAATATTCTAATATTTCCTAACCTATCAACGTAAATAGCTCTATAATACTTCTTAACAAGCTTATAAACCTCTTGTCCTGCATACATTTTAGGTATTTCAAACGATAAACTTTGATTCCAAGCAACATCTCCACCTACTATTTCAGTAGTTTCGTTGAATGTAGGATTTATTCCAACCCAATCAAATAGAATAGATGCGGGAAAAGACGTAACCGACTGATTATTTATTACTATTTGACTACGAGAGTACTTAACATAAGGAAATAAATAAACCTTATCTATTCCTCCTTGTAAATCCTTACAAATTCTATTTATATCTTTAGTAATACTATTCATTTAAAGGAGTTTCATATAATGTAGGCTCTTCTCTACCAAAGTACCATCCAGCAGTTAAGCTTATATCTTTATTTGCATTTACTTCGTCTTGTGATGTCTTATATTCAGCTAAAGGGTTCTTGCATATCCATTTTTGAAAGCGTTGTACATAAGTATCAGCTTTTGAACTATAAATAGTAGATATTAACGCCTTTTCGTCTTTATCCATTAATTCGCTATCCTCTGGAGTATGTTTAAAAGCTCCTCCGTTAGTTATCATAAAACCACTTACTGTAATATACTCAGCACAAGCTTGATTCTTTGTTATAGGCTTAACGTATTCATCGAATAAAGTTTTATATAAACCCGTTAACGTATTAGCTAATATATCTGCTACAATCTTATCATATAATTCTGTTCCTAATAATGGCTCTATAACCGTTATCATAACGTTTTCTATATTCATTTGGTATTTGTCTATATCGACATTACCTCCAATTATTGTAGTCTGAGTTAACTCTGCTGGTGTTATAAATAATAAAGTTGCCATTATCCTTTGTTTTTATTTGGAGTTATTGAAACATCACTATTATTAGTAGGTACTTTGTAACCTCTTCGTCTTGCTTCGCTTGTACTTACTGTTTTAGCTGAAGGGTCGATTTTTGGAGATAAAACCGCTTTACTTGGACTCTCTTTTTTTAGATATATTTCTCTTTGCCATTTATGTCTACAAGTTCCGTTAGGAAATTTAGCAGATATTTTACCTCCACCTTTCCATAACCATATAGAATAAGGAGCTGAGCCTCCTTTTCCTTTACCGAAACCAGGATTGCTACTTGAGTTTTCCATTCTTAAAATATCTTCTTTTCGATATAATTTGTTTGCATTAATCATAGCTCGACAAAATGCCCTTTGTGGAAATTTATTACCTACGTATCTATACCTAATCATAATTTTATCAGAGTCTTGTTCTGATTTAGCGTTTGGAAAAGCCTTACCTGTATTTGTAAAGTTAACCAAACTTAAAACGTCATCATCCGTATCGTAGTCAACCTCATTAAATGACATTAAGCTCCAATTATTTTCATTTAAGTCCTCTCCTAAAGATATTAATTCATCTGCCATATATTGACTTGCTCCGTCATCTGATAAACAAACGTGATTAGATAATATTGTAGGCTCTTCTAAAGGCTCTTCTACTATCTCTGTAAGCGGTTTAAAATATAAATCTAAGTTAATACCATAAGCTAATAAAACGTTCTCTAAAGCATCTAAAATAAAGTCTTGTTTAGGCTTGATAACTCTCTTTAATAATTGTTGCTCTGCCATATCCATTTCATCGGCAGTATTACTAAAACCGCTTGAAGATACAATACCAACTAATGCTGGACTTGTTGCTCTATGACTTGTCAGTATCTTTTGAGTCGCCTCTTCCGATAACCATTGCCATTGTTTATGAATGTTGTCAGCTACGGGAAAGACCGTTACCGTTATAGGTTCTTGATCTCTACCTGAGAAATTCAATATAAAAGTTCCCGAATTAGAACTCCCTGTAAGCTTTCTTCTTATATCCTTTTCTATTTTATCCTTTTGCTCTGGAGTTAAGCTCATTCCGTCAGGAATATTTATAACATAACCAGCAGATAAACCGTTTTTAATATAGCTAATATTTCCGTTTGCAATTTCCTCTTCCATCTCCATATAAGTCATTGAACTTATATAATCTGGGTCGCTAAAATATACTTTTCCTATTTTGTAAGGTTTACCACAATAAATTTCTATTGCATCTTTTGAAGTTCCAAACGCTGAGAATTGTTGAGGTTTATTTTGTTGCCATTTTGCCCAATTTCTTGAAAACCAATAATGTTCTATTTCTCCGTCTTCGTTTTGAATACTCGGCACAACGCTTTCTTTTGCTATATGCTCTATTGAAGATAAATCGCCTCCTTTAGTTTTTATAACCTGCATTGAAAACTCTCCGAAGATTTGAAAGTCTGATATTATTTTACGTAACTCTTTAGGTCTTAATATCGTTTGAAGCTTTGCCCAATCCATAACGCCTCTTGCTCCATTTGTAAAATCTAATCCTCTACCATAAATTAAATCAATATATGAGTTATTTATACTTGCATTTGTAACCGAACCGTTTTGTCTATCTATTATGTATTGATAAAAAGAGTTATTTCTACCGTTTAAAACCCAATCCATAGAAGTATTTTCTATTACGTCAGGTCGTACATAATTAGATAATTGTATTAGTTTAATATCTGCCATTATGAATAAGTATATAAGCCATTAGTTAATTTAAAATCTTGTGGCTCTTGTGATGTTGTTAATGTTTTACCTCTATAAACTACTTCCGTTCCTTCGGTTACTTTTAATTGATGTCTGTCATTTTCTACAAAAGTAAATGTAAAAGTAATATTTAACTTTCCGTTAGTTATTATATACGTTGCAGCTGGTGTTGCAGTAACGTTAGTCGCTTCGTTATACAAAGCAACAACTAATAAAGTACTCGGATAAAATCGAGGTATTACGCTTAAAGTATGTATTGAATTGCTTGGGTCGATTACCATACAATATAAACGTTTAAAGTCGTTTTTTGTTATTATATTAAAAAACCCCCTACGAATTAACGTAAGAGGTTTATAATTAAAAGTAATATAATTCTATACTGTAACTGCTTTAAAAGCTGTAACCGTTGCAGAATCTAAAATAGGAGCTAATTCTTTAGTAGTCGCTACACCTGTAATAGTGTATAAATTACCGTCAGCTTTTGCTCCACCAGTTGATTGAACTACAGTAAAATCAATACCATCATCCGCACCAATCGACCAATAGTTACCGTTTCGATCTTCTAATACTCCTTGAACAAATCCTGCTACCATCAAATTAAATTGAGCATTAGTTGCTGCATCTGGCACTTTAAAAACAAAAGTACCTGTTTGAGTATTAACTCTTGAAAACGTATCTCTCGAAGCTTCCATCGATTGTTCGAAGGTATTTAAATCTCCTTCTAACTCAAATTTATAATTAGCAGTTAGTGCCGCATTCATAGCTGTTGCCTCTCCTGCAACAACCGTAAACGGGTCTACTAACTCATTATATAAATATAGGGTTGAGTTACCCCCTAAACTGTCCTTACACGGTCTAAGCCTTCCAGCTGAAATATCGCACGCCATATCTGTTTAATTTTTTTTTATAAAACATTAGCTATCAGTTAATTAATGTAACTAACCGATAGCGTTTGTTTAGGGGTTAGTAATTAAGCTGTTGTTGTAAGTAACCAAACAATCTCGTTAGAATTGTAATAACCAACTCCAGCATTATAAACGATTTTTCCTCTTACGTTTCCAGTCAATAATCCGATAGCATCTTCATCCTCTAAAGCTACTGTATTAAAGTCTGAATTTAAACCTGTAGCAAATACAAGATTTTTCTTTTCAGCTGCTATAATAGTGTTATCTGGAAGACCTTGTATTTCTACTAAGTTATAACGTCCAAATTTAGCCATTTTTTCATCTGCTGTTCCGTTCCAAGCAATACCTTTAGATATTAAATGAAATGTATAAGCTTGAAAAACGTTAGAAGATACTAATACTTGTACTTCTTTTCTTCTCAAAGCTACAGGAATAGCATTTAAAGCTGCTTTCAAGTGAGACTCAACGTTTGATTCAGTAGTTATTGCTCCTAATGCTGTAATACCATTGTTAGCTTTAATTACTGCTCCATCTGCTGCGAATTGTACAGTAAATCCATCTCCGATTTCTCCATTTGTTGCGTTTAATCCAGTCCAAATTTCATCGTCTACTTTAGCAGCTTGACTTGATAACATTTCTAATTGGATAGCCTCTACAATATCAGCTGGAGCGTTTACGTTAGAAGCAGAAGCTCCCATAGAATCCTCTGACCAAGTTTGTCTAAAATCTTCTTTACATACAGTAAAGTCATTTTTTACTTTTTTAGGCTCGATTACTTTCTCGCTTAAAGTTATAGTTCCAGCTGGAGCGTGTCCACAAGAATAGTTTACAGTTCCATCAGCGTAAGCAATCTTACGAAGATTCATTTTGTAGTTTACATTTTCTGCTACCGTTAAAACTCCTAAAGAGAGAGTAGATCCTTCTTTAAAAGCTGCTCCGATAATTCCACCTGCTACTTTTCCAGCATAGTTTGATGATACGTTTGTTGTTGTTGCCATTTTTATTTGTTGTTTCTAATTGATTGAAGGATTCGACCCTTCTTTGTTAATTCTACTTGTTTAATTTCTGTCTTTACGCTCTTTGCAGCTGGTTGGTTTGATAAAGTTACAACCTCAGCTTTTAAAGTTTCGTTTTCTTTTTTGAATTCTACTAAGTCTTTATTAATAGTTTCAAATTTAGAATCTACATCTTCGCTATACTTAATTAATAAGCTTTTAATAGCTTGAGTAATTTCTTCAGTACTTGGAGCTGATGGTGTAGATAATTCCTCCTCTACAGGAGCTTCCTCAACGTTTACCGCTGTAACTACTCCTTCAACTACAACTAACATTCCCATATCAGTAGGATACTCTCCGTCTGGTAATGCAATACGTTCTTCGCCTTCCGTTACGAATACAACCGTTCCAACCTCTAAAATTTCGCCATCGTATTGGATAGTTAATTCTCCAGATTGTACGCTTCCTAATTTAACCTCTTTCACAATACCTAAACCAACGAGTACTTCGTTAACTTGGTCTTTGAAAGATTTTGTTTCTTCTGCCATTTTTATATTTGATTTTAAATTTACTTCTTTAAGATTAAATAAACCGTCTATTGAAAAACCGTTTATTTCTCCGCTTAGAGCCTTCTTATATATAACATCATTCTCACACTTCATTTTAACAATCCAAGAACCCTCTACTATATCATTCTTATCTAAACCATAAGCGTTTGCTGTATCGTTCTTAGGGTCTTTAACAATCCAACTCTCAACAAAAGAAATTCCATCGATAGGAGCTTCGTGTTCTAACTTAGAATTTAATTGGAATCCAGACTTAAAGAAATTATGAGCTGAAGCTTTTATGGTTTCTTTTGGAAAAGTAATATAAAACTCCTCTCCGTTTTGATTACGGTAAATTGGCTTATTAGGAATTAATACAACTCCTAATAAAGTACGCTCTATTTTGTCAACTTCAGCGAGTTTAATACTTTCCTCTTGTTTTTTTAATGCAATAAACATTGACTCCATTGCAGGATCGTCTACTAATGAAATAGAATATACATTCTTTTTAGCAGCATCAAAAATTGCTTCGTAGGTTTTTATCATTATAGTTTAAACGTTTGTATTCGGTTATTGTTACATTATTGTTTATAATCCGCTCTCGGTAATTATATTGTTGTCTAAGTTTTGAGCTGTAGTTATATCTCCACTAACTACATAAGCCTGTACTGGTTCTTGATTGTTTAGGTTTATACTTTCGTTAATTTGATTTCCTTCAGTTCCTTCTACTAAATTAAAAGCTGGTGCTGTTGGAGTTGATCCTCCTCCTCCAACTCCTACATCTTCTCCTGGTATTCCACCCTGAAATTTTGCTGATGCTATTTTTGCAATAGTTGATACTCCCGTTGCAGATGCAAAAGCTAAAGATGCTATACCTGCTGGATTTGGTACTGGACCTATAGCTATTGGAGATTGTGCTAATGAAGCTTGAATTGACTTTACAGCATCTATACCGGCAAGAGATAAATTCATTACTTTCTGAACTGCAAAACTTGCCCTTGCTCTTTTCTCTTTACTCTTTTCGTCTTGTTTTCCTAAAGAATCTGCAATAGAAAAAACATCTGACGTTAAAGTTTGTACTGAAATAATACCTTCTTTTATTTTATCAAGTTTGTTTTTTTCGTTTTCTTCAGTATTTGAAGAGGTTTCATCGTTTGCCTTTTTAATTATTGCTGCTATCTTATCTGCACTTTCTTGCTCGATAGCTTCTATAAGTTCTTTTTTAGCACCTAAAGCCTCAAGCTCTGCTATGTCAGCATCTGCTTTACGTTCTATTTCTGATATTTCTCTTTCTAATCCTTTAAGAAAATAATAGTCTTCTACCTCTTGTATTTTAGCTAACCTTTTATTTTCATCATCAATATCTTTTTGGTCTTGTTTTTCTTTATCATCTTTCTTTTTTTGTTCACTTGCATCTTTAACTTCTTTTCTTTTCTTTTCAGCATCATCTTCTATTTTCTTTTGTTTCGCTGCCTCAGTTGTTGTAGCTTGTATAGATTTAATTCTTGCCTCCTCATCTCTGTCAGCCATTTCTTCTAATTTGGCAAACTTTGTTTTATTTGATGAAGATACTTTTTCTAAATTTATTACTGCAATTCGAGCCTCTGCCTCTTTGTCTAAATCTTCAGCCCCCGAATCAGATTGTTCGTTTTGTGCTATTATAGCATCTAACTTTTTCTTTGCTGCTGCTAATTCTGATTCTGTTTGTTTAGTTTCTGCTATCCTAACTTCATCGATTGCCTTTTTCTTTTCTTCATAGGATGCGGTACTACTTTCAATAGTTTCTTTTGCCTTAATTAAATCTCTATCCAATTCTGCTCTCGAAACGCTAAGCAATCTCATTGTATCAACTACTTGTTGTAAGTCTCTCTTTGCTTCTGCTGCTATTCTAAACTCAGCAGCTACCTCATCACCGAAACCCGATACCGCTTTCTTACCGGTTTCCATAGCACCCTTAAAATCTCCCGTGAAAAACTTAACTAAAGCTTCTCCGATTACAAGAACTCTATCTCTAACCACATCAATAGTTGCACTAATCCCCGCCATTACTTGGTCAAACGCTTCTGCTCCCGCTTTAGTTGACGTAAATGCTTTGTATAAAGACGTTAATGCAAGAGCAACCGCAGCGATTACAAGTCCAATAGGATTAGCTACAAGCAACCACATCTGTTTTATTAACGCACGTACGCCTCTCAACGCTCCACCAGTAGCCTTATTCATTCCTTCAAAAGCTGCTTGATTTCTTTGTGTTGATTTCTTTGCTTTGTCTTGAGCGTCTGTAGTTTTTTTAGTTGCTTTTTCTACATTTTTCTGAGAGGTTGTAGTTTCGTCTAAAGAATGATTTAAATTATCTATGTTTTTTACTGCATCTTTAGTCTCAGCCTCTATTTTTATTACCTTTTTAATAGCCATAATCTCTTTATTTTTCTATTAAACCCTTTCCAAGTACTAACCATTTCTCGTTTACCTTTAGCTATCTCTGTATATTCTCCTGCTCCGTAATAGTCTCCGCTTTGTAGTATTTTAATTATCTCTGCTATCATATTGTACCGCTTGAAATTCTATGAATACTTAACATCCTTGAGGTTATTGTTAACGTTCCTGTATCTGTTTTTAAAAATATTTGTCCTCCGTTTGTTTTAAAATCTGATAAAGTATAAAAAGGAAATGCAACACTAACTTTGTAAGGAGTAGCTTTTAAGGTTGAAATAACTCTCTCAATAAATACATTAGTTGGAGCTAATCCTCCTCCAATATCTAACGAAACATCTAAACCATTTGGATTTCCTGTTTTACCAGTAATCTCAAAGTCAATACGCATAGTATAACCATCGCCAATAGAAATAGGAGTTATTTTATTATTTGTAGTATCCCATAATTCAGATATACCTCTAATCTCTAAAGGTAAATAAGAGCTATTAGACGCAGCTCCTCCTCCATCAATTACTAATTTTGAATCCGTTGAGGTTATAGTTTGAGCTGTTGCAGTTGATTGAGCATAGCTTCCCCATCCAGCAACTTTATAAAGTTCTACAAAATTATTGTTTGTTTTACCGAAAGCACTAAATAGAGTTTCTCCCGTTCCGTCTCCTGCTATTGTTCCGTTATTAATTACTTGTTGTGCCATTGTTATCTGCTGTTATTATGTTTGAATCCGCTGTTATTATATTACTGTCTACTGTTAAAGTTGTAGGTTCTTGAATTAAAGTAACCTCTGGAACTAAAGAGCCATTTCCTAAGTTAACCGCCATTACTCTTTGAGTTGGTAAAGTATTCTCTAATATATTAAAAGTTAAATTATTTCCAGAACTTGATAAGGTCATCCAATCAGTACCAAATCCTAAGTCTACTTTTAAAACTGTTTTTCCTTCTAAATTGGTTACTTGTATTGTTTCTGTTTTTGCTTCAGAGCTTGTGTCTGTTATTGGTTTAGTAGGAACTGCACAATCCCATCTACCACAGATTCTATTGCTTATTGATTTTTCAAAGTTATTTATTAAATTTAAAGTAGTTTCTCCCGTTAATATATTGTAGTTATATTTATCTATTCTATAATAGTTTCCTTTAATTTCTAAAGTATCGTTTAATTGTAGTTTAGTAATTATATGTAAAGGTAAAACTGCTTTAAAAACAAAGTTTCTTTTCTTTGGATTAAATATAGATTCAACATAACTCTTATAATAATTTGTATATAAATTACTCGTTAAAGCTTCGTAAGTATATGTACTAAAATCAGCCTCAAATAATAAAGCAAAATTAGGATTATTTAAACCGTAATGATGAAAAGGAGTATTTATATTGTATGTAATTTGAGATCGAGTTCCGTCATCTTCTATAAACCCAAGAGCGACATCACTTGCAGCTCCAACAAGCAAGTTATAAAATATTAATGCGTTAGGATTAACAGGCTCACTCGATTCATCTATAATAGCTCCATATTGATAATTGGTTATATCGTTGTTAGCCAAATTAGGAAGTCTCTCGTAAACTATCTGCTCAAAAGGTAAAGTAAAATCTAAAGGTTTACCATCTAATATTTTACCATTAATGTCTTTTAAGGTTAGTTGGCTATCTCCGTATCCTCTATCATTATTGTTTTTAAATTGCATTGCAACAATAGTCTTAGGGTCTGAGTACTTTAAATTTATTCTATTTAATAAATCTCCTCTATTTACATCGTATTTCTCAAAGTCTATATACCTTGTAACGTCTCGTAAGATACCTTTAGAGTAATAAGAAGATAAAGAGTCAACGTAAAGAGTTCCGTCATCTTGAGGTATTAATACGAGTTTAAACATATTAAACAATCCTTTTAAAAAGTCTAATATATTTATCTTAGGTACTTCCTCCGAAACTATAAAATTACTTTCGATAGTTTGAATACTTGCTGTAGTTGTCGCTTGTGGAGGTAAACGTTGAGTAAAGCCTATTAATCTCGATTGATACAAAGTAGCTTGATATTCAAATTCTTCAGATGTTTTTATTTCCCAATACGCATCTATAGTAAGTTGTTCCTCCGTTGTATGTATTACAAAATTAGTAACACTATCCCCAGACAATGGAGTTATAGAGTGTTGATTTCCATTTATATATAAAATAACCTCATAATTAACGTTTAAAAACAAAGTTTCTGGAAAAATTTCTAATTTAAATATAACCCTTGTATATACGTTATGATAAGGAAAAGTATAACTTCCTATATTAGCTGCGTTAATAAAATTTAAATCTCCTCCATCCCAATCTATAATTTGAGCATCTCCTCCAGGCTCTTTATTTTCGCTTGGATTAAGCCACATATATAACTCATTGAACTCGGTAGTACCGAAGAAATCTCTACTAAAGACTACAGGGTTCTCGTAATCGTCTGCGTTATATTTATTCTCTATGGCTTCTATTATCTTTAGTATTCTAATTGAAGGTCTTAAATCGTTCCAAACAACGCCAGTATCGTTTCCTCCTAAGAAAGATATATTTCGAGTCTTTTGATCCGCATTATTAGGACTTGATGTATCTATATAATATTGTTTCTTTGCTAATAAATTATATACAATATCTCTATTGCTTATTGTATTGCCATTTAAATTTAAGGTTACGCCAGTAGTACCTAATCCTTGTTTTACTTTATCGCTATTATAAGAGTGATTAAAATATGATAAATCTAAATCCTTTAATTCATCTTTACCAATTGTATCTTTTAGGTTTACTAAATTGCCAAAGAAATTAATTGTATATGAATCTGGTTTGTTTTTTTTTACGTTAACCTTTGTTAATCTAAAACGTCCCATTTTAAATAGAATACCGTCTAAATGTATTTCTCCATCTACCTTAATCCTTGCATCAAAACTATTATCTATATCAGCGTCATACCAATGCTTAAAAACTTTGTTATTACTTTTGGAAGCTGGGACTGTAAAAGTCTTTGTATAGTCTCCTGTATTTCTTGTAATATCAGATATATCTAAAACGCTTGAATTAATCTCTACAGATTCATCCTTGTTTTGGTCTAATTTACTTCCTTGTATATAGAGAGTTGTTATCATATATTATTAATCTCATTATAAGAATAATCGAACTTTATTTCATAGTTGATCAATCGCTCATTTAATTGAGTTTTATAGCTTAATTCTTTAGACTTAATACTTAAAGGTATAAATATTGAAGATATTTTACTAAATATATTAGTACTATAAGACCATATACGCTCACTTAGTAACATTTGAGTAAATGCTTCGTTCATATCTTGATCTACAAATCCACTATTTAAAGTTAATTCTGTTCTACCTTGCACATTATACCTAACAAATTGATGATTTCCTAAGCTTGGTTGTCCTCTATCGCTTTCAAACTCGCTACTCGTTATAGATAAACTATTATTTTGCTCTTTAAAAAACGTTAATACTTGTTCTGCTCCTTCTTTATTCTGAAAAAATATGTCGATAGGAGTATATTTAGGTTCATCTTGTATTAATAACGTTGTAGTTTGACCGTTAAATACTACCTCTATATAAGAATCTGTAGTAGTTTCGGTACATATTACCCATATATATTTAACTAAATTTGAAGAATCGGTAGTTAATGGTATTGTAAAGCTTTGATTTATTTCATTGTTAGGATAACTTATAACCGTTGCAGTTGTTTGTAATGTTTCAGATACTAAAATAGGAACTACAAAAACCCCTTCTCTATTTACTTTATAGTCTTGAGTTGCTATTAAAGTATTATTTTCTATTGTAGTAACGTTTTCTCCTTCGTTTCCGTAAGAGTAGCCTAAAGACATCAAAGAAGTAGTTGCGTATTGAGGAGCTTCTGGTCCTGTTGATCCTGCTTGGGTTGTTAATACATTAACGGTCATAGCTGCAACGCCACTAACATCAATTAAAGTTGCTGATTGTAAACCATTTTGAACAGCTGTAATAGTTACAATGGTTTCTAATCGAGTTGCTGTATGCGTTGTTAATGTATTTATATAATTTTTTATTTCTTCTGCATTTGCTGAAGCAGATGTAAAAATACCTCCATTTATTGGTACTGTATGTAAAACTCCGTTTAAAGTAAGAAAAGCATTATCAGATGAAAGAGCTTTATTTGTAACCGTTAAAACTGTAATCTGTGGTTGAGCTACGAAGTCGTTATTGTATATAACCGAAGTCTTAACCCATCGCTGATTGTTCCCATTTATTACGGAAGTTGTAGTTGTTTTCTGAGGTGCAAAATCTATATAGTCATTTACAATTCTTGCTATATTTATTCTATCTGAACCTGTTGAAGCAGTAGGGTTATTTTTAGTAGTTGTATATGTTGCAGTTGCTGGAGGAGAGGATTTTAACCCATCCCAAACTGAAACGCTCAACTTGTAATTCTGACAAGTTAATCCTGAAGCTACTGAAACTAAAGGAGTAGTAATATAATAGGGACTATTTGATTTTATCATTTTATTGTAAATTTTAATAAATCTTCTACATCTAAGGCGTATGCTTTAACTAATTCGTCTGGTAACCTTTTAAACTCCTTTTCAAATGGCTTTGTAAAAAATGAGGTTGTTTCTAATCCCGTATGAAATACGCTTGTTGATATAGCAAATAATAATCCTCTTCTTGATGTAAACTGACCAGTTTTATTTCTTGGAGCAATACCTTTTCTAATTGTCCAACCGTTAAAAGCCATTATAGGAGGTTTATCTTTTTTGTATTTATACTTTGAATTAGTTACTCGTTTCCTTTTCCAACTTTTACCATCTGCCTTTGTACCTCCTACTCCTTTAACTCCATAATCTACAAAAGTCCAGTAGTCCTCCATTTCAAAAGATAACTCAAAACTATTTTTAGATACTTTTGCTTTATAACCAATCGAATCAATTAATTTACCTGAAGCCTTTTTCTTCTTGCGTTTTAAATTTCCCTTAGATTTATTTACTACTTTAATACCGAAATTATCTAAAGCTTGTAGAGTATCTTTCATTTAAGTAGGGAAACAAAGGTTAACGGAAGTATTAGGCATTTCAACATCAAAGCTCATTAACCATCCGTCTAAGAGATTCTTTTTATCAAACGTAATAGCATCTAACGTTGGAGCATCCGAAGCTGTAATATTATTCCTTTCGTAGTCTCTATTCATTATATGCCACATTCTATTTAAAGTAGCAAGAGTTTCGTTGAGGTTATCGGTTTCGTTATCGTTCTGCCAAAACTTATCTGTATTAACTTCCTTATTAATATCTCTAATTGCCCAGCAGGAAAGCTCAACTGTAAATTGTATTGTTCCTCCACTTGGAAAAGAAGCACTATTTATATCTATATGAACACAAGGGAATACGGTCATTTTATCAAGCTCTACATTTTCTCCTTTAGTTACCGTATTAACATAACTATCAGCTTCTGCTAATTGTTTTAAGTACAAAAGTAATTCTGAGTATTGATTAAGTCCTGCCATTATATATCTATATTATTATCTTTTCCTTTTCTTAAAGATGCTTCTAATTTTTGCTTATCTAATTTATGAGCTAAAAATGTATGCATCTCCCAAACGTTCTTTTTTAATATCTTATCTACTTTTAATAAATCATTATTTGACAATTCTACAACTGTACTATACCATCCCCATTTTTCAAAGTATCGAGAAGCTTTTCCTCCTTCAGTCGTTCCGCCTCCATTATATATTTCTGGGTATGTATTCGTAATTCGTTCGCTAAAAGAGAAAAAAAACCAAACGCTCCATTTACTATATTCATTGGCATCAGCTTCATTACATCGGCATACTTCTTTGTTCCTTCGTAGTTTGTTATCTTGTAATTTTTAAAACTGTCTCTATTGGTAATAGGTCTAAATAAGATAGCCATTATTTTATGAAAGTTTTCTACCTCTAAACCCCAACTACTTAAATCTACAAACTCAGCTGTTGTTATATCATCTAAGTTAGGAATAAATCCAAACTCTACATCTTGAATCTTAAAAGTATATTCAAACTCTGAGGTTTGCTCCATTGCTTTAGTAAGCTGGATTAAGATATCTGTATAGTCTTTGTTTGATATATTTCCTATATCTCTATACTTTAATTCTGTAAATATCTCTATTACTCTCTTGTTATAAGATAACTCGCTTAGATCAGTTCGTTTGTTTAACGCATCGAACCTTTGGTATTGTCCTAAAGTAATTTCTTTTATATTTTCTGGTAACGTAAGAATCATATATTATAAACGTTTAAATTGGTAATTTGTTATTTCTATCTTAATTCAAATCCTGTGCTTCTACCTAAATGATAAGTTACGTTATATCTTAAAGGATCAATTAAATGATTAAAGTCATCTACGAATAGCTTACTGCCTTTATCAGCGTATATATAGTTGTTTAATTCCTTCGCTATATTGCTTGAGTTATGTTCTACAATAATTTGATAATCTAATAGTAAAGCAATACCTAAAGAAATACTTCCTGGACCTTTCTCTGCTCCTATAATATTACAACCTAAAGAGGATAATTCGTTTATTAAACGAGGCTCAGCGGAATCAGCCACTATAAGACTATGTCCGCAAACTTCTTTATTAATATGAGCTATCTCGCTTGTAGTTAATTTAGGCTTGTATAAATGCTCTTGTACATATATCTTCTTGTGCTTCTTATCTATTGCAACTCCGATTAATGTAGTCGGATCTATACTGAAACCAAAATCTTGACCATAAGATACCTGTAAATTATCAGGATTAAAAGATCCGAAACTCCAATTAGTAAAAACAACCCCAACAGCTTTCTCTAACCAAGCTCCTAATATTACGTGATTATATTTATTAGGATTAGTTATCTTAATACGTTCTATCTCGTTTATAAAAGAGGAGTCTAAATGCTTTAAGTTATCTAAGTAAGTTGTATGAATGTAAGTTACATCTCCTTTTACTCCGTTGAAGTTTTCAGATACTCCAGCATCTTCAAAGAATCTTTTATATATCCAATGCTCCTTAGTAGTTGGGTTTAATATTAATATAACTCTATTATGAACCCCCTTTGTTCTTAAAGATAAATTTATTTTATCGAAGGTACTTTCGTCTGATAGTTCTTCTGCCTCATCTAATATCCACGTTGTAACTCCTTGTAAGGACTTTAGGTTTGCTGTTTGGTCTCCGCTTGAGGTCTTTAGTCCTTTAAATATTATCTCGCTCTTAGATACCTTGTTTTCGATAACGGAACGGTTAATATTAAAATGCTCGTTAATATCAAATAAATCTAACTTCTCTTGAAACTCTGGGACGATAGACAAATGAGCTGAGGTCATTGTTTGTCTTGTAAATAATATCTTATGATTTGATTCGTAGGAAAGAGCTGTAATAAAAGTACCAACCCCAAAAGATTTAGAAGAACCCCTACCTCCTGTTATTATATAAAATCTTGTATCGTATTTTAATAGAGCTTTATATTTGTTATTGAGGAGTATCAAACTTTAGTAAATCTTTTATATTAAAATCATTAACCGTATGAGTATTATTCTGGTCGATAGTTTGTACTGGCTTCCCTAAGTAGTATTCCATTAATATTTTAGAAGCTGATACATCAAAATCTTTTGTTGCTTTTCTATGAAGCATTCTAACGACTTCTAAGAGCTGTTCTTCGTTTAAGGCATCGTTTAGTATATCCTTGTAAGGATTCTTTCTTCTATCTATACCTTTAGCCTTTGTAGAGTTGCCTCCGTTGTTTTTACGTTTGTCCATAATCAAAAGAAATCAATAATTGATACTACTATTTAAACGTTTAATCTTCCTTTTTGTTACTCAGCTCTTTAAGTAAAGCATTTATATTAGATATCTCCTCTCCTTGTTTCTTTAAGACTCCCCAGATTGTACCTAATATTTTTTCGTTAATCTTTATTCTTTGTAATTGAGTATATTTTTTATCTTGCATATTTATAATAATTTTACTGCCAATAATAATAAAGTTGGTACAAATGTAAATACTGCATCTAATACGTTTGGAGTACTAAATCTCATCTTAGCATCTACGATCTCTTTACCTATTGATACGAATATCATAAATGCTATTGCTTCGATTGTTGTTCCCCATATTACTAATGGGGTCGCTATTATACTTCCATAAAAGAAATGTAATAATTTGTCAGTTGGAACTGATGACATTTCTAGTAATAATCTTTTTAATATTTTTTTCATAATTATATAGATATATGTTTATACTCCTGATATATTAAAATGTCTGTTACGTCACACAGTTTATTATGACAAGTACAGTTGGTTACTATACCATCCCCATCTATCCCCTCATCGTCAAGGCTGTGGTCTCCACCCCATATAAGCTCCTTAGAGCAACTCGGACAGCTATACATTAGTTTGTCTCATAGGTTCGTGCCTTATAAGATTCAAAAACAGAATCTAATTCTTTTGATATTCTAAATAATATTTTTCCAGAACCAGAACAACTTCTACATAAATCGTTTGGATTATACTGTATTGCGAATACGTGAGCGTATAGTTTTATAATAAAATGTATCTCAGCTTCGTTCCAAACGTTTAAGGTTCGAGTATCTCTATACATTTTATATTGTTTGTATTGATTTTCTTCTAAACAACGTTGCGCTTGTCTTTTATATGTAAATAATTCGTTTAATTTTTCTTTTCTTTCATTACATCCGCAGTCATCTCCAAATACAGCTTTTACTACTTTTTTAATTCCAGTTGCTTTAGTAATCTTTTCTACAGTATCTCCTAAACCTTTAGACTTAGTTTTCTTTGTTGTTTTCCTTACTACTTTTTTTGGTTTTTGCTTTGGCTTCATTTGTTGTCTTTTTAATTATGTCTTTTGCTTTGGTTGTTTCTCTATATGTATATCCGTAATTTATATTGTATCTCTTTTGGATATCTCTTAAACTCATTCCATTTGCTCTTTCTAATAGTAGTTCCTTTTGTACCCAATCTAATTTATCAAACGCATCTAATATCTTTTGTTCTTCGTCATCAGGTTCAAATATCTCTGTTCTATCTTCTAAGTAATGTAACTCCTCAAGTCTTAAATCCTTTTCTTTTCTTAAACGATCCAGGAATAAATTCCTAAGAGTTATATAAACAAAATAATCATTCCATTTAGTTTTATCCATTAAACGCAAATACATTTCTTGTACAAGGTCATCAGCTATCATTTTGTCTTTGCAAATTAAATAAGCAGCTTTACGCCATTCCTTATCTTTTTTACTTAACTCTTCTAATATCATTTAATTCGTTTATATATTATATTATATAGCTCTTCTATTTTGTTGTACATTTCTTTATTCTGTTTAAATATAACCTTTCCTAACTTAGATTCTTTGTTTTGCTCTATAACTATTCTACAGTCTACACTTACATTTATATGTCCTCCTTTTTTTATAGGCTTAGGGTATATAAAGATTCCTTTTTTCCAACAAGCTAACCTAATATTTATATTCATTATACGTAAATTTAAGCAAATAAATCGTATTATTTATTATTAGTTGTTAACAATTCTTTTAACTTTAATATCTCTTTATTTTTTTCGGCTCTCATTAAAGTATTGGTTAATTTTAAATCTTTTATTTCTATATCTTTTTCTCCGCTACTATTTAAAAGCTCTAAGATTATCTTTGCTAACCTATCTAGCTCCTTGTTTTCTTTTTTAGACTGCCATCGTTCAATAATTCCTAAAGCTTCTAAGAAATACGTATGTATTAATATGCTATTGATTAAGCTCATTATAGTTTAGCATTTTAATTATTGGAATTACTCTTGTTCTATATTTTTCCTTGTTGTTATCAGATAATTCTCTAAATAATAGCTCGTGTTCCTCTAAGTTATATTCTAACTCCTCAACTCTATTTTTTAAAGCTTCTACTTCATTAAAATTGTCATCGTTTGATATATCAATTATACCATTATATTTATTATATGCTTTTCTACAATTCTCGTTAGATAGCATAACGGTAGGAAATACGTTTTTAAGGCTATGTATTACCGATGAGTGATGTTTACCTACGTATTCGCCAATTCTATGCAATGGAAAGTGTGTCGTTTCTCTTGCTAACTTATAATATATTGTCCTTGCATCGCTAACGTCTCTTAGTCTTGTTGTATTTCTTATATCTTGTCCCGTCTCTTTTATTACAAAGTTTACTATTTGTCTTAGGGTTTTTATTTTATTCATCTTTTTGGTCTTTTAATTTTAACTACTATTATATATATTACATGCTCATAAACAGCCATTGAAGTACTTACTACTTCTATATTCCAATCAAGCTCTAAATCGTTTAGTTGCTTTCTTACTTCCTCTATTTTTCCAGATAGGATTTTATGTTTCATATTTTATATTTTTCTTTTTTTGTTGTAAATCTTTTTAACTCTTCTATCTCAAGATCGCTTAATCTTGTATATGTTTTCATAGTATCTAAATGAAAGTTTACTCTCGTTCCTGAACTACCTTCTCTTTCAAAAGGAAACATTTTATCATCTTTTAAATACTCTTGGCTTAATATATCTAAACTATTACCATAAACGGTTTTAGTTGAGTAATCTACAAAGAACAAATAAACTGGTATATTTTTAATCCTTAAATAATCCTTATAATGAGAAATAGTGATGCCCGTTTCTTTATACCTATTTAATCTTTCTTGTGTCTTTACCTCTATCACTATAGTTTGAGTTTTGTTATAACTAAATAGCATATCGAAATGATGAGCTTTATTTGTTATTGGTTTATATACTACTCCTCCTTTACTCTCTAAATAATTTTTTACTATTCTCTCTCCTATATCTCCTTTTTTTACTTCAGTTTTATCGTGCCAACCCATTTTAAAATAGTTTTAATTGTTCCTTTTCTCTTTTTTTAATATCAATATATTTAGTCCAAGCTTTATTATATTGATTTTTAAATTTCTTTTTATCCTCGAAGTATTTTGATTCTTGATCTCTATAAACCTCCATAGCCTTAATTATCTCATCTAATCTATTCTGTTCGTGTTTCATCTTCTATATTTATTAATTCCATTCCGTAATTATTCACGCCTTCTTTTATTGTTATTCCTTCTTTTCTAATTAAATTGTTTTTCTTAAAAGGCTTATAATTTACTTGATGATGAAACCTTCCGAATTTATTAGTAATCTCTACCAAGTCAGGATGTTGTTCCTTTAAAGACTGAGCAAATTTAAGTCTATTGTCTCCGTCAATATAAACCTCGTCTGTATTACCTCCTTTTAAAGTCATTGTTGTTGCTTTTCCTTGTAAGAAGGCTGAAAACAATATAGTCCTATAATCGTCTTTTAAAGCTCTTAAACAGATATCTGTATCTTCGTTATATTTTCCTCTCCATCTATATGGTAAATTGTTATTTATAAGAGTACAAGAATAGATCCTTGTATTTATTAAATACGGTTTTATAGAACCGCTCTTTCTACTTGCAAACATAAAGTAATTAGGACCACTAAAAGCTACCTTTTTAAATCTATCCGTAAAGTCTTCCATACATTTAAATATAGTTCCGTCTCCAACGGGTATCTTCATATTCTTATTAAGCCTAAAGAATAGATTAATATTATCGTCCATTAACCAATGTCTTTTATGACCTTCCAATATTGAATGCTCCCAACACCAATTCCTTGCTGGTATACTTCCCTGTCCTAAGTTAGAGAAAGGTAAAACTAATATCTTATCGGGACTAATTACTGAGGCATAATTATCATACTCTTGAGGTTCTATAACTATCTTGTAAGGGAGTTTCATATACTCTAAGGTTTTACTTGTTAACCTTGATTCGTGTCTACCTTTAGAGATTATATAAATAGGATATTTAAGAGTCATAATATTATTTTTTAATCCAGCTACCAGTTAAATTCCATCCGCTTTTAAACGTTGGTCTAATTACATTTTCAAAACCTGCAGCTTCAATTTTATTCATTATATTAATAGCTCGTTTTTTCCAATTATCACCAACTGGATGAAATTCTAATATAATTGCACGCAAATTAGGTTGTAATATATCAAAATTATATTCAGCACCTTCTACATCTATTTTTACAATAGTAGCATCTTGCAATGCCTTTTCATACTTTATAGCTCCTATTTCGATACTACCAACTTTGCCACGTTCTTTTACAATACTATTAGTTACACCTATTCCTTTTGAAATAAATAAATTAATACTTTCACTATCATCTCCAACAACTGCTGCATTATATATTTTAGATTTATCCTTATTCTCTAAAGAATCAATATTCATTTTTAATACATCAAAAGTTTGTGGAGTAGGTTCGTAGGATAAAACTTTTTTAGCACCGCAATTTAAAGCATAAATAGAATACTCTCCAACGTAAGCACCTATGTCTGCGACTATATCTGTTTCTAATATTTTAATACTTTTGCATTCTCTCATATTATTAACAAAAGGCTTATCTGATTTTTCTGTTTTAAAAGCGAAATGACCGCCAGTAAATCCGTTTTTTACATAAATTGGTTTCATAATATTATTTTATAAGTTTTTTATTTATATATCTTTTATCCATATATCTATCTATCTCGACTTGAGGATACCAAACGCTTTGAGTTTTTGGCGTTAGAGGTTGGTTTATTAATTTAGCAAAGTCTTTATAATCATTGTAATTCTTAAAGCTTACTATTAATTGTTTTATAGGAGATTTATCTTCTTGAATAAACTCTGGCATATCTTTCCACTCCTTTTCTATTTCGTTTTCAAATTCTGGAAATAAACTATCTTGACTCATAGCTTTACAATTTTAATATCTCCGTTAATATAATGTTCTGCTTTTATACCAGTCTTTAATTTAACAACCTTGTAAGGCTTTATATTATGACTAATTAATCTTTGCTCGTAAAATACTTTTAATGCTCTCATTTATTTGTTTTTTATTTGTTTATATAATTACCACACAAAGGATACATACGAGTGTAATAAGATTGACCTTTTTTTATACGTTTTTTATTATCTAATAAAATATCTTTATTAGCGACTGAGTCTATTCTACCGTAATAACCTACTTCTTTTCTATCTGGTTTATCAATACTTATAGATCCGATATATTTTGTATCAATCATGTACTCTATAAAGTATCCTATTTTTTCAAATTGTGTCATAATTTATATTTTTAATTATTTATCAAATTTAAAAAAGATTTATTTATAATCCTAATTATTTTTTTAAATATCTAAAGCTAACATTCTCCAACAATCGATTAACCTCTCACGAGCCTTAGATTTATGTATTTTTTTATAAAGGATAAAGAGTTGCTTAATATACTGATAATCGCTCTCGCAGTCTTTAAATAGCTTTTTAGCGTATCCTTTGCCATATCCTTTACAATAGTTTATGTTTTCATCTCCTACTATTAATTGTTCTGCGAAATTATACCTTGCTTCTGCTTCTGTTATATCGTAGAATCTTTTATGCAAATAATGGTAATTATAAATAAGAGCAGGAAACTGTCTGTAGTCCTTATCAATACTAATTATTATTGAATTTTTTTTATTCTCTTTCCATTTACGAGCAACTAGATCGTCGGTTTCTAATCCGTGTCCTTGAATAACATTATAGTTTTCTAATACGTATTGTTTTAATTCATTTAATAGTTCTGGTATAGAGGAGGCTTTTCTATTGGCTTTGTATTGTATATTTATTGTTTTCCTATAGTTACCGATTGCACAACCGTAATTATATATATCATCTATAATATAATCGTCCTCAACGGTATTTATTATAGACATATAAATCTCATCATATTTAAAGATCGCTTCCTCTATTGTCTCAACGTTTAAAGAACAAGAGAAAAGTAAAGAATCTATATCGAATATTATTATCTTATTCATCCCAAATAAAAGATATAACTACAAGACCGAAATATATGTCTAAGTAATTAGTTGAAACTTCATCTCCTTTATAGCTTGAAACACTACCTCCAAATACAAAGCCCTTAATAAGTCCTATTTCTATATCTGAGCTTTTGAAATGCCAAAGATACAAGCCTAAAGTAGCTATTGAAAAAATTGTATATATTAATATATTTGTCATAATTTATTTATTTAAGTTCATTTTAACGTTAAAAGCTGTATGTCCTCCTAATACAACTCCGCAACCTATAGCCTCTTTTTTACCTCCTTGCATATAACCCATTGCGTAACTCTTAGAATCAATACCGCAACCAGTAGCTAATGCAAAGATTGCTCTTGTCTTTCCGAATAACCATTCTACATAGAAGTCCGTATGGTAGTGACCGCTAACCGTTGAGACCATATCTCGTTTTGCTGCCATTCTTGGTTTACCTGATTTATCTCCGTGAACATAACGAACTCCGTCATAGTAAACGTCTGTAACAAAATTCCATTTAGGAGTTTCTAATACATCTCTATACTCTTTAATCCATTTACTTGGAATATTACTAGTTTGAGCTTTTCGTATTATAATCCTATCGTGGTTTCCTAAAGTAACATCTGCAATAGGAAAGACTTTATACCATTTAGATAGTTTTTTTATAGCTTGTTCAAGCTCATACTTTCCTCCTAATCCATCAGCTGAGGACTCGTGATAAGAACTGTAATGGTTGTCTATAACATCTCCGATAAATATTACTTTATTACAATTAAAGTTTTGATAAGTTTCTATACAAAAGTCTAAATATCCATCTAAGCAAAATGGTTCGTGTAAGTCTCCTATAACTAATATTCTATTTTCTTTTTTAGTTAGATTTAAAAACGCTTTCTTTATTTTACCTCTTAGTCTTGGTCTATAGCTTTTTTTTTTCATATTTAAAATTCTAAATTATTTGCATAATCTCCTACGATGTAAGGAGTATCGTTTTCAACTGAAAATGTAAAAGGTTTAAAAGGGTATCCTCTACTCCTTCGACATCTTACAATCGTACCGTCTCCAGAAGCTTCAAGTATCATTTGTGTTTCCGCTTTTTTCTCTAAAGAACTACCAAGCCATCCCGTTGGTTTTTCGCTTCCGTAATTAGAATGTATAATAGTAAGTATATGAACGTTATGGATTTCCGACCATTCCATTAATTTTTGCACTACAAAGTTACATTCCTCTATATTATTAACGTCATTTACTAAATCCGCAACACCGTCAATTAAAACTAAACCTAAATCTGGTTCTGATTTTAACTTCCAACCTATCCAGGCTAATCGGTCTTTTGCACTATATTGCCTTAAAGCAAAAGTATGATAGTTTTCTTTATCGTTTGACATTATTGCCACTCTCTTAAACACTCGTTGTGCGTGAAATCTTCCTTGCTCCGTATCTACGTGTAAAACTTCTTTTTTATCTCTATGTCCTCTTATAGATCCTTTTCCTTTTGTTTCGTTGTTTAGGAAAACGGAAGCTAGTAAACTTAAAAAATAGGTTTTCATTGTTTTAGGAGGTGCTTGTATAAAACTTATATTTCCAAATGTTCCAATAGGAATAGGATAAGTTTCTCTTCCTTTATTGGTCTGCAATTCGAATGACCCGCAGCTTAAAGCAACGGGTGGATATCTTATATCTTCATTCGGATTTACATTAGCGTGTTCGTCAATATATTTAAAATATTGTTCTGCTAATTGCTCATCTTCCGTCATTAAAACGGAATATCAATATCGCTATTAGGCTCTAATGCTGATACTTGCTCAAAAGCTTCAGCTGCTTCTGCTTTAAAAACTGACCAAGCTGCAAGAGAAGTATAAAATTTATCTTTCCATTCGTTACATTTTACGTTAAATTTTACGTCAACCATATCATTTAGCTTTGTAAACTTATTAAACGCTTCTACCTTTTCGTCTCCGAATATTTCAAAACAATATAGATTATTGTATTCGTCATCGGTTTTAATTACAAACTCAACCTTTTGCCAATCTGCTCCAGCTTTAGTTGTTCCTTTTACTACTGGAAGGATTTTCTCGACTTTACCAGTTACCTTAAATTCACTCATATTTATTTATTTACTTATTAATTACTCTTCTAAATCATCGAACTCTGCCCATTCAAGACAATTTCCACATCTTTCTTCACTTAAAAAACTTGCCTCAGCACCACAACAATTGCTATACATATTATTTCTTTTTAAAGTCTTCGGATTCATCTTCAGAGAAAAAGCCAAGTTCGTACATTCCCGTTTGTTTAAGTACTAATCTGCTCATAGCTCTTTTCTCTGCCATTTCCATTACATACCAACTATTCGTATTACCGTCTTTAAAAGAAAGTCCTTTAATAGCACTTCCAAATGTCTGTAGGTTATCATTATATGCTTTTACTACACAAAAATTAGATTCGCATTTAATAACCTCGTATTGGCATTTAATCTTATCTATTGCCATAATTTTCTCTACACCGCTTCTGGTAATAATTAAATAATGCTGATGCTTAAATACGTCATCCTTAGTTAGCTCATACTTCTTGTAAAGCTCTACTATTTTTTCTTTATTCATAATATTTATTTAAAATTAATAATTCTATTTCTTCTATATCGTTATCTAAAAACTCAGTAAAATCTACCGTTTCAAGATCCGTAATTAAATTTACTTTATCTATTTCAAATACACAATCTTCGTTAGGACTAACCCAATCTCCTGTATTACCTGGAATATAATCTCCGTAAACTTCAAAATTAAGACCTTTATATTCTATTATTTTTGTCATTTTATATTATTTAGTATTGATTTTTTTTCTTGAATTGTCTTATATAGTAATAATATTTTTTTTTCTAATTTTTTTATATCCGATTTTAAGTCATCTTTTTGAGTTCTCATTTTCCGAATATTTCTTTTATTATTATATTCCTATAATCTTTAGGACAGTTTTTATCTAATACCTCAAATAGATAAGTAGTTATCTTTTCGTTATCAATTTGTAGCCTTTTGTTTTCTTCCATTAAAGCTACTATTCTCTGTTCTTTGTAATTTAATAAGTCGTACATATTTTTATTTTTTATTGCTTGTTGCGTATTCTTGCATTGAGTTTAAGTTATATTTTTTTGTTTGAGTTTTCCATCTATTTACTTCCTCGTGATATCTGCATCCCAATATAGGATTATAATTTGGAACATTCCACCATTCTTTAAATTCTTTTTTAGGATTTTGTTTTAAATACTCTATTTTATTTTTGTCCATTCAACCTGATAGTTTAAGTCGCTATTATATTTCTTTGATTCTATTTGGATCCTAATACCTTTTTGTTTTATATCTATTCCTAAGAGTCCGTTAATTGCTTGTCTATATGTATTCATAAATCAAAATTTTAAGTTTTATTTTTCTTGGAATAAATCTACAAATTTATTTAAATCAAATGCTCCATCAAAAAGCTCAAAGTAAATAGACATTGTTTGTTCTATAGTTAATTTACCCCAAGCAAACCCACCAATTAATGAGCCATATATTGGTGTCCAAGTAGCTGGTAATTCATCTTTCTTTAATAAAATTACTTTTTGATTTTCTAATGATAATCTTTTAAATAATGTTTTCATAGTTTTATAGATTGAAATTGATTTTTTGTTACTGCAAAAGCTCTTGACTCAAAAGAAGGTAAGCCTTGCGTGTAGATTAACTTAGCTGATGTTGAATCAGTAGACTTAATTGTAGCATGTCTTGCTCCTAATCTGTCGATAATAATAAATGTATCTTTCATAATTTCTGTTTGTTTTAAAGGGGAGTTTCCTCCCCATTTGTTTTTTATAATTATGTTACTTTAAAGTTTCTAGTACTTCAATTAAATCAAGATCTGCATTGTATCCTTTACCGTTTGAGATACCAAATTCTGTATCGAGTTCCCATGTAGATACGTGAGTAAGTCTTAAAATGTTTTCAGCTCTACTAAGTAATTTGCTCAATGATGAGTCGTTTAGCGTTACTGAAAATGGCTTGTTGTTGTAGTTTGATTGTCCGATAATTGTTAAAACGTTTGTCATAATTTCTAATTTTAGATTGTTGGTTATTTCCAACCCTACAAATCTACAGACTATTTAAAGATCTCACAAGTCTTTAACAAAACTTTAACAAAACTTTAACATATTGATCTCATTGTTTAGCTCAACAAGTAGATCCTCCTTCTCTTGATTAGTCATTTTAACTGTACTATGAGCCTTTATAGAAAGATTCTCTACAAAATCCTTTCCTTTATAACCTTCGAGCCAATACGTAAAAGCTATAGAGTTTCCGTGTGCTGAAAACTTGCTACTCATTGTATGATGTCCTACGCAAAGACAAATCCCATTGTCAACATCCCATCTTGTACTCCTATTTCTTCTACTAAATATATGATGACTATTTAAAGTAGGTCTATGAGTACAATTTTCAATCTCGCATTTCATTCCAGCACGAAGCTTTACTAAATGAGACCAAGCTGTGTCTAATAATTTTTCTACATTACGTTTTCTTTTAGCCATTACTGTTTTAGTTTTAAACTTATTATTTCCTCCTCTATATATTTAATCTTTTTTTTCCAGTAATTAATACATTGATTTAATACTCTTGTATAATGATCATCTTTATGAGTAATCATTTCTATTTCCATTAGATAAACCTCTATTTCGTTTACTCTATCTATTTTTAGTTGTATAATTGGTTTTTCTTTATTTTCGTAATATTTAATTTCTGTATTCATAAGTTTTTTTTAAAAGGGTTGCGGTTTACAATCAGTATAACCAGTGACGAAACTTGTTAAATTAATTATTAGTTATTGCAACCCTTTATTAAATGTAAATTTACAATAAATAACATTAAAAACAAAAAAAAACGCAAAGTTTTTACACAATACGTTTTTTTTAAATTTAAATAATACTCCGAACTCTTATAAAATATTTATTAATATATTATATATATTTTTTTATTATTATTTTTATTTTTTAAAACTATTTAATTAATAAATTTGTAAAGTTATATAAAAAAAACGAGAATAAATAATTTATTTTGATTTATTTTTTTACGGTCTTTCCGTATTCTCTTAAAGTAAAGTAACCTCCTATAACCGTAATCCCCATTGTCATAACTAAAGGTAAATAAGCCTCGCCTAAAGGTCTGCCATATTGTGAGGATATTAAAAGGAAATCAATTAATATAGTAAAGTTAGCTACAACTAAGGGTCTAATATTACGAGTTAATCGGCTTCCAAACTTCATATCAACCTCCCAACGCTTAGTAATCTCAATCTCTCGTTTACTTATTTCTTTTGCAACCTCTATATCTTTATCTATTTCAGCTAATAATAAGTCTTTATCGCTTTGAGGTATATTACTATTACCTCGTATTGCATCGCCTAACTTATTTAAACCATCAACACCCGTTATAGTACCAAGAATATTTAAAATGTCAGGAGATACGCCTACAATACCTCTAAGAACCTTACCAACAAATGTACCTTCGCCACCGTTCTTTATCTTATTTGGATTTGATTCATTCATATTTTAGTTCTATTATCCCAACGAGCGTAATTTTCTCTAATATCTACGTGCGTAAAAGTATCATAACGACCTAAACCGTTAGATCTACTTCTGTTTTCGCTATGTAAAAGCTCTATTTTATCGGCTACTTCGTCTGGAGTATATCCTTTTATAGTTATATCAGCAGCTTTACCTAATAAATGTTGGCTTGTTTTAGAGCCTCCTACCGAACGATTTTTTTCTTCGCAACGGTAAGAGCTATTAATTGTAATAGGTTCGTTAAATATGTCTCTAAACGTCTGTAAATGGATTGCAAGAGCTTGTACGTTTTGAAAAACATCTTTTGGCATCTTACAACCTGCTTTGCATTCAAATTCTGATAGGCTAAAATTCTTACTTAACTTCATTTACCTTTGTTTTTTATAAGATAATACCATCTTGAGATCCCGTATCCAAGAAATACAATACCAGATATTGTAGCTATTCCAACATTAAAGTCAGATAAATTTAAACCAATACTCATTAATGCTCCTATAGTTATTTTTAAATCTGTTATATTCATTTCTTTTGACACTTATTGCTTATTAGTGATTATTCTTCTTCTTCTACCTCATCCGCTATTGGATAACCAAAAAACGAATGTACTGCTGCTGATGCTGGGAATACTTCAAACTCTCCAAAGTCTAAAGCATCATCTGTTGACATAATATCATAAGACCATCCATCATAATAAACTGCTGGTGTTAATTCGTGACCTTCGGGGTCATAAGTTGCTGGTATTTCAACAACCTTTCCTATATTAACAACCGCTTGAGTTCCGTTAATATATTGCATAGATGTTACACCTTCTTCGGTTACTTCTTGCCATACGTTTTGACTTACTAAATAATCGAATCCTTCTTGTTCTGTTGGGAAATTTGTTTTGTAAATATTCATATCTTTATAT
>Ga0208814_1000398_pt1 | contig 28646 bp, 35 predicted proteins | sample MalvirAntarct_55_FD_184253 | JGI IMG/M metagenome (GOLD analysis project Ga0208814, IMG submission 184253) | Marine viral communities from the Global Malaspina Expedition - Malaspina viral metaG Antarct_55 (SPAdes) (version 2) | ecosystem: Environmental > Aquatic > Marine > Oceanic | place...
GAATATCAATATCAGGTAATATTAGTATAGGCAAAAAGGAAGAATAAAATGGCAAGAGAAAACGCACAAATAGCACAAGACTACTCAGCAATGCTGGGCAGTGTAAGTGTTATTACAGAAGTTATAGCGACGCATAACAAAGGTGGTTCAGCAACGGATGAAGACTTTTGTAACGACATGACAGCAGCAGAAAAGAAAGAGCGTACAGCTAGAAGTAAAGGTTATTTAGTTCATATGAAGGCATTAGATGATTGGGGTAGCGAAGATATGACTCCAGTAACAAATGCAATTAGCGCGGCTACAACCTTTATAGGATAAACAAACCATAAAATAGGGAGAAAATTATGGCTAAAAAAGAAGAAGTTAAAGAAAACGTAATTAATATTGACGGGCAAGATTTTACAGAGAAATCTCTGTCTCAATCGTCTAAATATTTAATTGCTCAGATTAAGGATTTGGAGGCGCAACAAAGCAATCTTCAATTCCAAATGGATCAAAAGTTAGCGGCTCTTAGTGTTATGAGGGCTAAACTTGCTGAATCTTTAAAGCCTGAAGAAATAGAAGAGGCTATCGAAGCAGCTTCCTAAAAAAATGAAAGATGTTGACCTATGCCTTTAACCAAGTTACAGTTTAAACCCGGTATTAACAGAGATGTAACGTCCTACTCTAACGAAGGTGGTTGGGTTGACTCGGACAAAGTACGTTTTCGGCTAGGGTTTCCAGAGAAAATAGGTGGTTGGGTTAAGTATTCCTCAAACGCTTTTTTGGGGACCTGCCGTGCTTTGCATACGTGGGTTACTTTAAACGGTACGCAATACCTTGGACTAGGTACGCATCTTAAATACTACTTAGAAATAGGCCAGTCCTTTAGTGACATAACGCCTATTCGAAAAACAAGTACAAACTCTATTACCTTTGCAGCAACCGACGGATCTTCTACTCTTACGGTTACAGATTCTAGCAACGCTTCTGTTGTAAATGATTTTGTAACGTTTTCTGGAGCAGCGTCTTTAGGCGGCCTTGTTACAGCGGCGGTGTTAAATCAAGAGTATCAAATAATTGGTATTACCAGTGCAAACGTTTATACAATAACGGCTAAAAGCACTGCGGGGGTTACAGTTACTGCTAATTCTAGTGATAGTGGAAACGGTGGTTCTGGAGTAGATGGCCTTTATCAACTTAACGTTGGCTTAGACACAGAAGTTGGCGGCACGGGTTGGGGCGCGGGAACTTGGGGCCGTAGTACGTGGGGTTCTGGCGCGGACATCAGTTCCGTAACCTCGTTACGTCTTTGGAGTCACGATAACTTTGGTGAGGATTTACTGATAAACCCAAGAGATGGTGGCGTTTTCTATTGGGATGCTTCTGCTACGAATGCTTTTACCACAAGAGCTGTGGAAATAGGCACGTTAACAGGGGCTTCTGACACACCAACAATAGCAAAACAAGTTATGGTTTCGGATAACAGCAGGCACGTTATTGCCTTTGGCACAAACACAATTGGTACAACAATTCAAGACTCACTGTTAATACGGTTCTCGGACCAAGAATCTTTTCTTAACTGGACCCCGCAAGCAACAAACTCCGCTGGAGATTTACGAATTGGGTCTGGTTCTAATTTTGTTCGTGCTATTGAAACCAAACGAGAGATTTTAATCTGGACCAATAGTTCATTGCAAACAATGCAATACTTAGGACCACCGTTTGTTTTTGGTATTCAACCTTTAGCCACAAACATTACAATCATGGGAGCAAATTCAATAGCTGCCGTGCAAGATACCGTTTACTGGATGGGCAAAGATTGTTTCTATGTGTATGACGGACAGACAAAACAATTGCCTTGCACCGTTAAAGAAGAAGTTTTCTTTAACTTTAACTCTGGTCAAGAAGAAAAAGTATATGCAGGTATAAACTCTGAGTTTAGCGAAGTAACTTGGTTCTATTGTTCTGACGATAACTCTGTATCTAATGGTGGAGACGGTCAAAACAACAAGTACGTAACATATAACTTTGCGGAAAACCTTTGGTATTATGGCACTATGCCAAGATCTGCTTTCTTGGACCGTGGGCTACGAACTTTCCCAACTGCAACAGAAGACGGTTACTTGTATAGCCATGAAGTTGGATATGACGAAGACGGTGTGGCAATGACCTCTACTTTAGAGTCTAGTCCAATTGAACTAGGAGACGGACAAAAGTTTGTTGCCATTAGCCGTGTGATCCCAGACTTTACTTTTCAAGGTTCCACAACCAGCTCTCCTGTTGTTAATATGACGATGAGTATGCAAGATTTCCCTGGTAGTTCTTATGGTCAAACCGAAACCAACTCTACAACTTTAACTGCAAGTTCCACAACCACGGTTCCTTTTGAACAGTTTACACAAAAAGCAGACGTAAGACTAAGAGGTAGATCTTTTGCTTTAAAGGTTGCGTCATCAGGTGCTGGAGTCAGATGGAGATTAGGTAGTCCAAGAATTAACACTAGAGAAGACGGTAGAAGATAATGTCAGGAAATATAACAGCCTTTCCAAAACTTCCAGTACCTACGCAACAAGTAGATGTGCGGTACTTAACAGATCTGGTGCGTGCTCTAGAATCTTTTATAAATCAAGTACAAAACCCTGGACCTCAAAGAGGTACAGCGCAAACTCTTACTAATCTACAATTTGGTAATGATGTTGGTTTGGAAGAAGGGGCTTTGTATGTTACTAATTGTATTAACACTAATAGCCCTGGTTATGTAAGAATATCGTTGTTGAATGTAAGTGCCTGTGAAGGTTTAGATGGAACAGGTTCTGTAGGTACAGTTACCGTTGCTGTTTCTTAACGTGATGAGAAGGTTTAAAATATGTTAGGTTCTCTTTTAGGTGGCATTGCTGGGTTGTTGATTCCTGGTGGAGGAGGTTTTCTAGCTTCTACTATTGGCTCTGCTGTTGGTGGGTTGCTTTCTGGGCAAAACCCTAAAGACGCTATTAAAAATTCTTTAATCTTCGGCGGTGTTAACTACATGTTCCCTGGTGTGGCTAACGCATTACAACAATCCTCTATTGGAAGAAGTGCAACAAGTGCTCTCGGTAACATGGGCATAGGTTCAAACAAAGGACTAGCAGCATTAGCTAATACTGCTCCAACGACAAGCGCATCGGCGGCATCAGGGATAGCCTCTGCTGCAACAAAGGGTCCTTCGGTCAGACAGATTTATAACTACGCTAATTTAGGATCAGGTATTGGTAGTCTTCTCAGTCAAGATAAACAAGGTTCTACAGAACCCCATCCTGACTACACTGGAGAAATTGACCGATCAGAGTTTACAAAAAACCTATATGCGAATAAGTATAATGGTGAAAGATACGATACCGTTGAAGAAAGAGATGCTTCTGAACGTAGATATGCTGAAGATATAGGATTAGGTTATGCCCGTGGTGGTTATATCGAAGGTCCAGGTACTGGAAGAAGTGATGACATCCCAGCGCAAATATATCAAGGCGGTGTCCCGGTGCAAGAAGCACGACTCTCGGATGGAGAATTTGTTATGACGGAGCAGGCAGTAGAAAATGGTGGCGGAGCAGCTGCAATGTATGCAAGAATGAAACAACTTGAAAACGGAGGGCCTGCATAATGGCTGAACAAACAGTAGTAAGCAGAACGGAACTACCTGACTGGCTTAGAACGTTTCAAGAAGACATACTTACAAGGGCACAAGGCCTTGGCAGTCAGCAAATTACCATGCCAGAATATGAAGTTGCAGGTCGTACTCCTTTTCAACAACAAGCATCGCAGATGGCAGCGCAGGGCCTTGGATCTTATATGCCAATGCTTCAAGCAGGGGCAACAAGCGTTGGTCAAGGTGTAGGTGCTACGCAACAAGGTATACAAAACTTAGGACAAGCGGCGCAAATGGCACAAAATGCTTATGCTGGTGCACTGCCCTATCAACAACAAGCCTATAATGCCATGAGTCAAAGTATTCCTACAACTCTTGCTGCCGCACAAGCAGGGCAACAGTTATCTGCTGCGGGACGAGAAGATTTAGGAGCTGCCGCTGGACAGGTTTTAGCCGCTGGGCAACAAGGACAACAGGCCGCAACTGGTGGAGCACAAGGTATTTTAGGTGCATCACAGCAAGGACAGGCTGGAATACTTGGCGCTGCTGCTCAAGGACAAGATGTAGCCGCTGGTGGAGCACAAGGTATTTTAGGTTCTGCCGCTCAAGGACAAGAAGCGGCAAGAATTGGATCTCAAGGATTGTCACAACTTTCCCAACAGTCCCAACTCACTGGACAACAGTCCGCTTCTAATATTCAAAGTGAAGCAGCGAGAGCAGAAGAGGCAAGACAGTTTGGTTTAGGTACAGCTAAAGCTGGTATTGCAGGGCTTGAAGGTGCTTCTGAAAGATTTGATCCCTCTCAAACAGGGGCGTTTATGAATGACTTTGAAGGTGCCGCTGTTCAACAGGCTCTTTCCGACATCCAACGTGCAAGTGATATTAAGAGCCAAGGACTTGACGCGCAAGCAGTACAGGCTGGAGCGTTTGGTGGTTCAAGAGGAGCCATTCAACAATCAGAATTAGATAGAAGTACGTTAGAACAACAGGGCCGAACAGCTGCTGGAATGCGCCAACAAGGATATGAAAGCGCATCGCAACGTGCACAAAAAGCATATGAAGACGCACTAGGAAGACAGATTCAATCCTCTCAAACTATGGGGCAGCTTGGTCAAGCAGGTGCCGGAACTTCATTACAAGCAACGCAAACAGGAATGCAGGGTGCACAACAAGCAGGAGCTATGGGTTTATCAGGCCTTGCTCAAGCGGGACAACAAGGTCAAGCGGCTACAGGGCAAGCTATGCAAGGTGCACAAATGGGAATGCAAGGAGCACAGCAGGCAGGAGCTATGGGTTTACAAGGCGCACAGATGGGAATGCAGGGTGCACAACAGGCTGGCGCAATGGGAATGCAAGGCGCACAACAAGCAGGATCTATGGGAATGCAGGGTGCACAACAAGCAGGATCGGCAGCTGCTCAAGCAGGTGGGCTCTCGGCCCAAGGTGCACAACTTGGTATGCAAGGCGCACAGATGGGAATGCAAGCGGCAAACCAAGCATCGAACATTGGTCAAGGAATCGGGCAACTTGGAACACAGTACGGGCAACTTGGTATGCAAGGCGCTGGTCAAATGGGTACGATTGCTGGTCAATACGGTGCAATGGGTCAAGGCTTGGGTGGTTTAGGAATGAACCAAGCGCAGTTGGGCGAAGCACAACAAGGTCTACAGTCAAACGATTTACAAACACTAACGCAACTTGGTGGTCAGGAACAAGCACAGTATCAAGCACAATTGGATGCGGCTCGTCAGAACCAGTACCAAAACACTATGCAACCATATCAACAACTTGGCTTCTACTCAGATATCTATCAGGGTATGCCTTCATCGCAATCAACCTTTACACAGACCAATGCACCAGGGCCAAGCACACTCTCTCAACTTGGTGGCCTAGCCCTTGGCGGGTATGGTATGTACAGAGGCGGGTAATAAGGAACTGACATGAACAACGTTAACAACCGGAAGATGTTTGCTAAACGCGATGCAAGAAACAAGCTTGCTGAGATGGGTGGAATTATGTCCTCCTCTCCAGAACTACTGGGCGAAGCACAGAAGTTTGCTAATGGTGGTTCTACTTATGTCCCTAATCAATTTGCAATGCCTGACAGAAGACGTTTAGAGGATTCCGCTTTTACGCAATACGGCATGACGCTTAATGCAGATAATACTTTATCTCCTTATAAGACTGCATCAGATGCTTTATATGATCGTACAATGGCTGGTCAATCTAATTCTTTTTCCGCAAGTCAACCTGGTGAAGAAGAAAACGAAAATGTTGTTAGAGCACAGTTACTTCAAAGGTTTGGTGACAGGATTGGTGACAGTATTTTAAACACTGCAAAACAATTAAGGGCTAAAGCTAGAATACTTGGCGGGGTTCCAGACATTTTAGCTTCATACGTTCAAGAAGCAACTGGGTTGGTTCAATCTACTTTAGGTTTTACAGAGGCGGGGGCTACAAGTTTTGACGATGCAGAAAAATTAAGAACAGATACATTAAAAAATATGGGAAGTTCTGCTTCAGACCTTTTAAACCTTTCAAATGAAGGCCGCAGTCTCTCTCTAATGCCAGACATGTCAATAGACCGTTATGGTTTAAATGTCCCAGGAGGAGATTCTCCTAGAGAACGAATACGAAGATTAAACGCACAAAAGGAAAACGCTAGTCAAGTAGAGTATGAAGCTGGGCTTCCTGCTTTAAGAGAAAAGTTATCGGCTCTTGAGGGCAACGATCCAATGGGTATGCTTTCTGATACGTTTGTTGGTTCAATACAAAGACCCGAAGGTGGATATAGTACAGAGATGAGCAACTTGTCTCCAGCCCCTGGTCAAGCAGAGGCTATATTTGGCACGGGAGCAGGAGCACGGTTTGCTGGTTCTGAGTTCACGGACTTTGAACAGTTGGCTAAAGACAACCCAGAAATGATGGCAGCTAATTATGGAATGTTACAAGCGCAAGACGCAATGACTAACCAAGGTATAGTAAATTCTTTAGATCCTGAATCAAGAGCCGCGCTTAGTGCTCAACAAGACTTAACGAGAGAAGAGTTTCTTAATCGTATGCCTGAACCATCTGGGAATGTAACACCTCTAAGTAAAGATCTTCAGTTAATGCCTTCTGAGCAAGCTCTTGCTGAAGCAAGTGATTACAATACTGCAAGAGATATTGCTCGTGCTAACGAAGCAGCAGCAAGTGATTACAATACTGCAAGAGATATAGGCCAGGCTAACGAAGCAACAGCAAGGGACATCGGTGCGGCTAACGAAGCAGCTGCCATGTTTAATCAGCCAGGTGGTATAAACTCACAGGGTCCTAACCCAGAAGTAACACCAGGGTATGTTTTTGATCGAGAACTGTTTCAAGCAAATGCTTCAAAGAACGAAGAGAACCAAACAGCCATAGACAATGCTACAGAATCTTTACTAAGGGCTAATACAAAAGAAGAAAAAGACACAATGAGAGAAGAGTATCTTAATCGTGTGTCCGATGACCCCGAAGTAGATGAAAATACTTTTATAAACAAACTTGATGGGTGGTTGACCAGTTTTGATGATGCTGTATTTGGTAGAAACAATGCTGCAAAAGTTGCAGCTGTTGTTGGAGAAGTAATAACTCCTGATGGATCTGGTCTTGAAGGAAACACTACAGAAGAATTAAAGGCGTTAGCACTTGCTGATAGCGATGAAGAAAAAATTGTAAATAATAATAAGAAAGCTAGTAGTAATGGTAATGTTGTTACTACCTCGACTGCTGAAAATAATATTTTAAGTTCAGTCGAACAGGGTAATGCTGCATTAGATCTTGCTCTGGGGGGAACAGGGGAAGTGTCCACAAGTACAACCCTAACACAAAAAAACAAAGAGATGCAGAAGTTGTATCAAGAGATGTTTGGTGAAGACGAGAAAGAAGTTGCCGCTGCTAAGTGGAACCAACTTGCAATGGTTGGGTTTGCAATTGCCGCTGGCAAAGATCCAAACGCCCTAACAAATATAGCCGCTGGATTACTGTCTGGTGCCAAACAAAAAAGACAAGATGTAGCAACAAGAAAAGCTAGAAGAGACAAGATTAAAATGTCAGCGTTTGATGCAGCCCTTTCTGGATCAGCAGCGGATAAAAAATTTGGAAGAGATTTAACAATTGCTAAAATGAAACTTGATGCAACAGGAGGTTACAGTAAAGATCAAAATCCGAATAGAACGTTTTATCAACTTCTTCAAACTAATATAGATGCTTATCAAAAAACATATTTAGATATGCCTCCAAAAGACGCAAATAACAAGGCTTTAACAGGGGAGGCTTTAACAGATTTTATAAGGAAAAAAGCAACAGAAGATGCTTTGTCTACAGTCCAATTAAGAACTCCAACGTTTAGTCTTAAAAACTATGTACCACCGGATGATGACTTAAGTATTCCAACTATTTCTACAAGAGAAGAATTTGATGCACTTCCTAGTGGGGCTGTATTTAATTCAATGTTTGAAGGTAAACTCGTAAAGCAGACGAAACCATAGGAGAAAATTGTGGCAGAACTATTTGGTATTCCTGTTGAGCAGTCTACTCAAGAACTATTTGGTGTCCCTGTTGAAGAGGAACAAGAAGAAGAACAGTCTACTTTGGGGACAATGGCAGATATAGGCCAAGGGATTGGCGCTGGTCTTATGAATGTTCCGCAAGGGATTGCAGAGTTAGGCGCTCTAGGAATAGATATTGCTTTTGATACAAACACAAGCCAAGGAACTACTGAGTTCTTTGAAGATGCAAAGGAAACTTTAAACCTTACACCAGAAGGTACAGCGGGAAAGGTTGCAGAGGGAATTACAACTTTTGGAACAGCGTTTATTCCTATCGCTGGTTGGTTAAGTCGTGCCAACACTGTAGCAAGAGGTGGAAAAACTCTAGCTAATTCTAGTAAATTTATGAAGACTGCTGAAAAGTTTGGTGGTAGTGCTGTAGGAAAAAAACTTATAAACAACCGTCTTAAACTAGCAGCAGGAACAGCGCTGGGTTCTGGAATGGCAGACGTATTAGTTGCACCGTCTACTTTTAACACATTATCTGATTCCTTTGATGCACTACCAGACTTTTTAAAAACAGAAGAAGACACGAAACTAACCGGAAGTGATGAAGCTTGGCGTAGGTTTAGAAACAAAATGCGTTTTGGCGTAGAGGGCGTTGGATTAGGTGCCGCAGGAGAAGCAGTGTTTCCAGTTGTTGGACTTGCGGCAAGAGCACCAGCTTATATACCAGGTGTTCCAACGGCGGCACGTTTAATTGGAAATGGTTTTGATAAGGTAGGAGAAAAATTAGGAGCTAATCAGTTTCTTAAAAAGTATTTTACTGCGTCTGGTCTTACACCTCGTGACTTATACGAAGGCATTGAAGGCGTAAAAGATTTTAGTAAAGCAACAACTAGAGATGCAGCAAAACGTTTTATTGCTTTTGACAACGCTGCAAAGAAAGTTGTGGGAAGAACAAAACTATTTGGTAAAGGTAAAGACGGAATACAAAAAGCCCATGACGATCTGTATAAATATTTAACAGGCGCCATAGACGAAGGCACCATGACGAAAGCACATGGAGGTGGTGTTACCAGTGCGGCTAAAAACATGAGAGATCAAGTCGATGGTTTAACAAATGTCTTTATGAGAGAAATAGAAAACTCTGGGTTAGAGGCCCCTGCAAAGCAAGCGTTGTTAAAACAATTCTCTGATCAACAAGGACAATACCTAAGAAGATTGTATGAAGTACATTTACGTCGTCCCGAACAATTTGTTATGAATACAAAGTTATATGATGAATCAATCTTAGATGTTACTAGAAAAATGATGTCAGACACTCCAAAGATGTCTTTAAATGAAGCAAAAAACCAATCAAAACTTATTATAGATGGAATGTTGGGAAGACACACTGTAGATTATGGGCTTACTCCAGAGGCTTATGTAAAACTTCAAAGCAAAGCTCTTAAAACAAAACCTTTTGGAGACAAACCTTTATTTAAAATATCTGAAGGAATGTTAAAAGATAGAAGTAAATACTTAGACGAGTCCGCAAACCTTAGAGCCTTACTTGGAGAAATTAAAGATCCAAAAGAATTATACTTACGCACAATAGATCAGATGTCTCAAACGCTTTCAGCAAACCAATTGTACAAACAATTTGCAACGCAAAATAAAACTAATTTTAATGGAGCGATTGCAAAGTTTAACAATGGTGGGAGACCATTAGCTGTTGCAGGAAAAGAACTTTCAGAAGATCAAGCAGCCTTTTTAACTAACAATGGATACACAAGGCTTGGAGATGTAACAGATGAACTAAATATTACCGATGCTCAAAAAGTTTTTGGCGGTAAGTACGGAGCATTGACTGGGGACTTTGTTCCTAATGAAGTATATGATTCTTTAACTGTTGCAGCAAGAGCAACTAATCCTTTACAAGAAGCGTTGGCTATCTCTCTACAAGCCAAGGGCTTATCGCAAATGACAAAGACTGTGTTAAATCCTTTATCGCAAATTAGAAACTTTCACTCAGGTATATTTATGGTGGGAGCCAATGGTAATATAGCAAGGGACATGAGTATCTTTGAAAGCAGCCGCCTTACAGTGGGTAGAATAAAAGACATGGGAGATGCTGAGTTTAGAGAGACATTCAACATGCTTCAGAAGACAGGGCTTGTAGATCAGAACTACGTGGTCAATGAATTTAAAGCCTTGTTAGATGAGGGGGCTGATTTAAAAGTTGCTGGTAAAATAGCTGACCTATCAAAACGTTCTATAGATAAAATACCTTTTGCACGAGCTGCTTTAAAGGGCGCACAAAACGTCTACTCTGGTACAGATAACTATTGGAAAACAGTAGGATACCTTGGAGAGAAAGCAAAATACAGCGCAGCATTTAGAAGGTCTGGCTTAGATCCTGACAACCTTGGTGCAATTACAGATGATTTAGTAAATGCTGGACTGGCGCCCAGATCTACAGAGTTCAGTGGTGGCATAGACTTTATGGATCTAATGAGCACTGATATAGTAAAAGCAACAATGCCTACATACAGTCGTGTTCCAGAGTTAGTTAAAACAATTAGACGTATTCCTGTTGTTGGTAACTTCATGGCTTTCCCTGCTGAAATAATTAGAACAACAACAAACATTACAAGACAGGGGTTAAAGGAACTAGGGTTTAAATCTTCTCCAGAGTTAATTCAAAAAATTGGAGCAAAACAAGCTGCTGCATTACAAAAACAAATCCGTGCGATAGGTGCTAAACGATTGAGTAACTACGCTGCAATGGCTTACGTTGCTCCGGTTGCTGCACAGAAAGCAGCGATGGGTGCACTAGATTTTACTCAAGAACAGTTAGATGCGTTAGAGCTTGAGGCTCCTCCTTGGATGAAGGGACATACGTTAATGCCTATTAGTCATACGCCTGGTAAAGCAGAGTATGTAGATCTAAGTTATATGATGCCTTATGATTTTATGGCAGCGCCTGTTCGTGCCGCAATGCAAGCGTACTCAGAAACAGGAGAAGTTACAGACTCTCAAGCAAAACAAGTTATGGAAGCTGGTAAAATAGCTTTGTTAAAACTTATGGAACCGTTTGCCTCTGAAGCATTGCTTTCAGAAAGAATTGCTGACGTGTTTTATCGTGATGGTGTCACAAGGTCTGGATCACGATTTATTGCAGAAGGAGAAAGCGATGGAGACAAATTAAAGAAAGGTTTTAATCACATCATTGCAGGGTTTAGTCCAGGTGTTTTAGACATGTTCTATCAAGAACGGGGCGGTAAGTTTCAACCAGGAAGACTTACTAAAGCTATAACTAATACCCCTGGTGGCTATGGTGAGAATTTTACATTAGCGGAAGAAGCCGCAAGTATGTTAACTGGGTTCCGTGAAATGGAAGCAGACCTAAACAATACTTTTTACTATAAAGGTGCAGAGTATAAAGGAAATAGAAGTGGTTTATTAAGAGAATTTAAAAAAGTAGCAGGAAGAAATGACTCTACAAATGAATCTGTTATAGCAGCATTCCAAGAAGCCAATAGAGATTTGTTAACACAACAATCACAATTGTTTGCACATATAAACGCCGCAAGAACATTAGGATTAAGTAACGCAGAAATTAGAAGGTCCTTATCAAAACAAGCTAGAATGGGAAGAAGAGAAATAAGTTTTGCAATGAGAGGAAAGTTTCTTCCTTTTACAATATCTAGCGATCTTATACGACAAATTAGACAAGAAACAACAATGCTAGGTCAGCCAAGAGTGATTGAAACGTTACCTTTGTTAGAATTAAGAAACATAACTAACCAACTTAAAAACATTGACCTAAACCCTGAAGAACGAGTACAGGAACAACCTGTCAATCAAGAATTATTTGGAGTTCCCGTTCAACCAAAAGCGCCTGTCAATCAAGAATTATTTGGAGAACCAGTATCCCAGAACAACGTAGCTCCAAGTGTTTTATCTACTGGCACGGTGAACAAAGATAACACGGTTAATACAACAAAAGTTCTAGCTGGAACCAATCCGCTTACGCAAATGATTGCCGAGCGTCAAAGTGCCAACACCTAACCAACCTCGCCCCAGTTATCCCCTAGTTCTTCGTCTACCTTAGAGGGAACCTTGAGAATATGATCCAAGCCCGTCTCCATAATCTCCGTGATCCTTGTTGCTTGCTCCTGGTTCTCTACTGAAAAGCACAGTTCGTCATGCACCGTGAGCATTGGAACAAGGCCCTCCTTATGGCAGTCCGCCATTGCCTTCTTAGTTTGGTCAGCAGCACTGCCCTGTATGAGTTTGTTCAGAGCCTTGTAAGTAAAGGCGCGTCTCAAGTTCATACCGTATTCTTTCTTGGCATCCTCAAGACTCATAGGTTTGTTGTACCCAAAGGTCTTGGGTTCCCAAAGATGAAACCTGCACTTGCGTCCCAAGAGTGTGCGAATAACGCCGTGGTTCTGTGCCTGTGCGCTTGCAATCTCCGCTAGGCCTTTAACAAAGGGAGCCTTAGTGTGGTGCGTTTCAAGTAGTTCTTTCGCATCCTCCTTTGTAACAGCCAACTGGTTGGCTAACTTAGCCACGCCCATTCCGTACATAATCCCAAGGTTAACGGTCTTGGCTTCCTTACGTGTGATTCCTGCAAAGTCTGCCACCATCTGGTGTAGATCCACATCCCCTGTGTGGTACTCATCCACAATTGTATCAACCATCGAGTGCTTGCGTGAGTCTGGTAGGCTTGCTGCAAAGTGCACCAAGAGCCTTGGTTCTTGACTTGCGTAGTCAAACGATCCCCACTTGCATCCCTCATCAGGAATAAACAAGCCTCGGATTAGTTTCTTAATAACAGGATCTCGTGCAGGGATTTGCTGTAAGTTAGGGTTGGAGCTAGAAAATCTCCCCGTTACAGTTCCTCCGTCATCGGACCTTAGTTGGTGGAACTCCGCATGTATCTTGCCCTTGTGCTCATGACGCAAGATGCTGTCAATGAATGTACTGTCTGCTTTGTCCGCCTCACGCAGTTTAACGATCGCCTGGGCCACTTCGTGTGGATGGGAGGACAGGTACTGCTTGGTAAAGGATGGTGCCCCTGCTTCCGTCTTAGGATACTGTAGGTTCAACGATTCAAACACAGTCTTAACTGACGACCCTGCCCACGGTTCTATCTCTATGCCAGTCTTGTCTTTGATAAACGCACGTAGCTCCTTGGTTCTAACTTGTAATTGTTTCTTTGCTACATCTGCCTGGTCAATGTCTACTCGAACACCTCTCTGTTTCATCTTCACCATCAAGGGTATCAGGCTTGTTTCTAATTCCCACACGTTCCAGAGTTCCTGCTTGTCTAGTTCAATCCGCAATCGCTCCCATAACTTGAGCGTCATCACGGCGTCTTGCTCGGCATAGGCTCCAACCTTTGAGGGTGGTAGGATCCACATGTCTGCCTTTGGATCGATGCCCCAGTCCTTTGCTGTTGCTCGAAGCAGCCGCTCGTCTTTCCGCATGTCGATCCAATCACGACCTAAGTTGTTTAGGCTGTAGGAAAATCTGTTCTCGTCAACGATAGCCCCTGTTACCATTGTATCAATGATCCGACCTTGTATATCAACGCCCTCCGCACTTAGCCAACCCGCATCGTAGGTCGCATTGTGCATGATCTTATCTATGTGGGGTGTTGCCATCTGCTTCTTGAACCATTTCATCGTAACCTTTGGATCTAGGTTGTGTCCGTTCTGGTGCCGGATGGGAAAGTACCCATAGTAATCCCCTGCTGCAACAGCGATGCCAACTATAAACCCATCGTTCCTTGCCCACCCTGGGCCAAACTTCTTTAGGTTGGGGTCGCATGTCTCAAGGTCCACGGCTATTTGTTTATATCCTGTAAGGTCTGGATACTCCGTTGGTATGTTCCAATCCTTGTCGATAATATCTATATCCATGCGCTCAAGAAAGTTTATTGTACTCTTGTCTTTACGGTCCCTTGCCATTAGTCTTCCCCACCCAGTGCAGCGTAGCCACAGATGTCTACCCAACTATCCTCGTGTTCTGGTGTCTCGATCAAACGTGACACCTTTAATTGAACCAGGCATAAATACACCTGGTCAACTGTTATGTCTTGATCAAGAATCACCGACCATAGCCTTGCCACACGCATGTGATTCGTGGTTGCATCACCATAATCCTTGGCTCTGGGACCATTGATGTAGCCCTCTGCTTTTTGTAGTATCTCTTCTCGTTTCATATTTCATACCTGTATTTCTTGATTGATTCTAAAATGTGTAAGTTCTTCTTGGTTCTCGTAACGCCCACATAAAACGCACGATGCTCATCGTCTGGATGCATACTCTCAGTGCAAGCCTTCGTTGATCCCGTATAAACTAAACAGTTGTCATCCTCCCCACCCTTCATCGCATGAAACGTGGACAACTTAATGCGAGGCGTATCCATAATACTCTCCCCTGATTCCTCAATAACCTCAATGTATAACCTATCATTTCTGCCCAAGTTCATTATAGAAAAACAACTACGATCTATCGGTGCCTTCATCCCATACTCCCGAACCAAATCGTTATAGCTTAACGAACCATCTTCCGGTGCTGCTTCCAACAAGGTGCTCGAACCTCGCTTCACAACTGCGCTGTCCCCCTGCTTGGGTACATTCTTATATAGGTTCTTAATTAAATAAACCCCGACGCGCTCACCATTCTGCAATCGACGCCATATCTCTATGCCCTCCGCTACCTCTGGCTTTATACTAGGCCTTCCTTTTATGCTGTACAAAAACCCGAAGCTCCTAACCTGGTCAGCGAAGTCTGATACGTAGCTGTTGGTTCGAGCCATGATGGTCCACGAACCTGTATCCAAAGGTACACTTGCAAGACTGTTGTGCCAAGTAACCGAGCCTTGTTCTTTAGCTGGAGAAAACTCCTTAACCTTCCTGGTATGAATGCGTTTAACAATACGCTTGGAAAGATTAAACACTTCCACAGGCATTCGATAAGACTTAGTAAGGATCTCCACTGTGTCAGAGACTTCCAAGAACTCGTTTACATCAACCCCTGTCCACCGATGGATTGCCTGGTCGTCATCCCCTGCAAGATAAACCTTCTCCGCTCTCTTGGACATGATATTAACCATCTCCCATTGCACTGGCGTTAAGTCTTGTGCCTCGTCAACGATTAATAGATCCAAGTAAGGTGGTTCAGCTATCTCAATATACTTCTCTATGAAGTCTGCAAAGTCTACCTTCTGCATCTTACTCTTATATTCTTGCAATTGTTGCTCAACCTGTTGCAATTTAGCAAACCAAATTGTATAATTCGCCGCTTCATTATATTCCTGTTGCAGCGGTATCCTCCTTGATCGAGCACGCGCCACCATATCAAGGTACGTCTTTCCCGATCCTCCAATATGAACTTGAGGTAATCCATCATCAGGAGACACCCCGTCCCTACTATCTATAAGAATGCCCAACAAACTTCCGAGTTCCTTGTAGTCTTTTGCCTTCATCAGATCGTCTGACTGCAACCCAAGTCCCCAAAAGGCTGTGGCATGTAGCGTTTTAAAGTGGGGCAGCTCCTTCTCTGTTAAAGAAAACTTGGAGCAAGCACGTTCAATGGCTTCGGCAATCGCCTTACGTGTAAACGAAATGAAGGCAATCCTAGAAGGATCGCCCCCGTTATCCAAATACTCTTGGATAATCTCCATGAGTGTGTAAGTCTTACCGCAACCAGGTGGACCAAAGATAATAGTGCTATTCTTTATCATAGGTCTTCTCCCTTGGTCGAGAGTTTACCCAATCCTCTATCTCCATGAGCACCCACCTACTGGCAGTACGCTTGTTGGACTCATCTCCTAGCACTAAGGGTTGAGGGAAATCCCCTGCCTTAGTCCATTTGTATATTGCTGATGTCGAGACGCCAAGCAGTGCAGCTACCTCCGACACACGCAAAAGTCGATTAGAAGGGGATGTCATCTGAAACCTCCGTGATGTTTAAGTCTATATATTCCTCCTCAAAAGCAGGAACCCACCATACTCGAAGCGTGGATCTCTTTCCATCCTCGCGTTGTATGTTCTGATGCCCATGAGCATCCGCACCATTGTTTAAAGTCTTCAATGCTTCTTGGACCTGTGCCCTACTGTAAAAAGTAAAATGTCGGTTGTGCAAATATAACATAAGACCAGAGATTGTGAACCTTGTAAGACCTTCCTCGGTCCAGGGCTTTCCCATCTCTAGTTCTTCTGGCACTATAGCCTTTATACGGCTCGTACAGTAGGCTCTAAGGTGTTCCTTAAACTGACCCACCATCGTTAGTTCTTCGGGCACCTCAAGGTATGTAGCACCCAACATTAAATTACTGACCGCTACCTGCCAGGACTGGGCTTTAACAGTTGGCGGCATGATATTAATCTGCTCCATGCAAGCACGTTGCCAAAGCGTTTGATTCTGTAGCTGCTCTGTTGAAAGTTGTACACGTTTCCCACCTACATCCATAAAGTATAATCGAGGCTCGGATAAAAGAGTTGTAAGCCCACCCATCTGTGGCATCTCAGGTTGATCCCCACCAACACCGTACTTCTTGGTCTTACAAATCTCCTTATCGCAGTAACTCTTAAATGGTTCCTGCTCACAGGTGTAAAAGTATTCTTTCTTGTTCAGTGATTTAACTAGGTTTGTTACCTCTGTCGCTGGCAAGGGATCCGCACATAGCGTTCGGTTAATATCCTCGAACTTTGAAACCCAATCGTCGGGGTTCTTCAAACGGCAGTAAACACCGCACATAAACAACGTTTTGTTTCGCTCCTCGGATATCTGTCCTTGGCTCGTGATGTGTTGTAGGCAGGGCGGTCCATCTGTAAAATACTTTCTTGGTCCGCCTAGCTGCATGGACTCTAACTGGTTCAATGCAACACGCTCAGACTCAATCAGATTTAAAAACTTATCAAGTTCGAGAGCGTCGCCCTTTGCATTAAACCCATAGCGCATGGTTTCTTCTGCTTTAAAGTATGGTATGTTAATAAAGTTACCAACATCCCCTCGCTCTGCTAGGATTGAATCTTGTTTGGGAAAGATCTCGCACCCAGAAAACCCTAGTGCAATAGACATCTCCGTCAGGTACTCACGTATAACGGAGGCCTGTTCGTATTCTTTTAAAAATAAATATAAGTGTGCCCCACCAGACTTAGACCGACAGTGAACCAACGGTAGCTTTAATTTGTATATCTTTTGTGTAAGTGATTTATGATCTAGGTCATACGTGTCAATGTCCAGTGCTCCAAACTTGCACATGTTATCTTCATTGATTGGTATAGCACCCACACCTTGAACACCGTCAATGTGTTCTTGTATCTTCTCAACGGTCATAGGTTCTCGAACGATCCGACTATCTGCTTCAGCCTTGCCGTTCCTTCCTACTCTTCCAACCGTCGTCGTACCGTGTGCCACGGTTGACCCTTGAAAAGCTTTCATAAGTCTTTCTGCGTAAGACATGTGTGTATCCTTGGGGAAAATAAAAAAAAGGAGGAGAGTGTTTGTAGCACCCCCCTCCGAGGGCTAACGCTTAAAACGGAATGTCATCGTCTTTCAAAGGAGCTGTGGGCGTCTCCTCTGGCGTAGCCTTTACCTCACCTGCGGCAATGGATTCACGAAAGGCCTTACCAGCCAACATGATTTCCTTAGACACGAAACCCTGGTTCTCAACTTGGTAGTTGTTCCATGAACCTTGATCATTAGTTTCTTCGGTGGTTGTAAGTTTCCACTTAGTGGTAAAATTAGCAGGAGTAATCATACCTTTTTTAGGGTGATTAATCTTCTGCATAGCTATCTGTGTCTTCCATCGCCTACTTACTTTAAGTTGCGTAGACTTCATATCAACAACAGCAGGCTGATAGGAGCCGTCTGGATCAAGAACTAAACAAAAGTTTTGATCAGACTTAACAAGTTCATTACCATTTGGTAGAATTTCTTTTGAACCAGATCGTTGCGTCTGTTGTAACAAAGGATCATTAGCAGGTAACTCTCCTTGAAAGCCTCCACCCAAATCACGCGGTACAAACTCTAAGTATTTAACGGACTGGTAACAAGGAACAACAATTATACCTTCCTCACCAGACCAATACTGGTTGGTAACAGTATTAAACATGTCACCCTGTTCTGCCCCCTCAATATGCTCTGGTTTCTTTTTATTTAACTGTGGTGATAATGCTTGTAGTACTCTGATAAAAGGTATTTGCATTTCACTACTGTCAAATGAAGCACCCTCCCCTGCTGTTTCCAACATATAATCGAGAACATCAGCAGATAGTGCTGTCTCTTTTGCTTTCGCTATTTCATTTGCCATTATGCTTTCCTCCTAATTTCAGCTGCGTTGGCTACAAATGCCCCGAACATATCGAGGTCAATTGGTTTTCCTTCCGTTATTCGTTCCTTAACAAATGCTTTTAAGGTGCCCGGATGGATGTGGGTCTTTGATACAGGATCAAAACCCTTGTCTTGCAGGATACCAACGACGTCTCCTGCAACATTGTCTTGGCCTTTGCCAAAAGACACAGTGATATCATTCTTTATAATATCATCAAGCTTCTGACTTCTTAACCATTCAAATGCCTCTTCCCTACGACTAACAGGTATTGATGCGTGCACCATCATCTTGCGTTGTACAGTCAAACCGTCAACATCAAGACGGTCAATGCCCATCTCATCCATTAATCCTGGTATACTCTCTACCGAAAGTCTGTGCTTTTCTTTCTTCAAACGCTTGAGTAAAGTATCTGTGTTCTCAATCTCCTGTTCTACGTTTCGGAGCTTTCGAACTAGGTCGCTCAACGTGCGGCCTGTCTCTGTGTCGATGGCTGCGACAGCAGCTTGCTCATCAAACAGGTCTTCAAATATATCTTCCATAAGGTTATCCTCTTCAGGGTTGTGGTTTATAAACTACTGTGGTAGTCCATGTATGTGGACAATAGTGGAGATATGTATGAGTGTCAAATATAAAAATAAATTAAAGTTTAAATTAAAACCTTACGACCATCAACTTAAAGCATTAGATAAGGCGGCTGCTCGACCAGAGTATGGCTTCTTCATGGAGATGGGTACTGGTAAAAGTAAGGTCCTGTTAGATAACATAGGATATTTATTCTTAGAAGGGCAAGTAGACTTTGCTTTAATCATCGCACCCAAGGGCGTGTATCGTAACTGGGTATCCAAAGAAATACCAGAGCACATGTCTGATGACGTGCCCCATCGTGTAATCAGGTGGGTAGCTTCCCCAAACAAAAAGCAACAGGCAGAAATGCGTTCAGTTAAAGAACCCTTTGCCGGACTAACCATCTTCGTCATGAATGTCGAAGCCTTCTCCTCGATCAAAGGTAAGAACGCAGGGGAATGGATGGGAATCAACCTGGGTCGCAACGGAATGATCGCAGTGGATGAAAGCACCACCATCAAAAACCACAAGGCTAAACGAACCAAGGCCCTGTTAAAGATAGCTTTAAAGTTTAAGTTCAGACGATTGCTAACGGGATCCCCCATAACCAAATCACCCCTAGATATATATAGTCAGACAGAGTTTCTTAGGGCCGGGCTTCTTGGGCATGATAGTTTCTACTCCTTTCAAGGTCGCTACGCGGTCCTACAAAAGAGAACAATGGGGGCCGCTGCATTCACGCAGATCATCGGATACCGAAACCTGGACGAACTATCAGATAGAATAGATATGTTTAGCTACCGTGTACTTAAGAAAGACTGCCTCGATCTACCCGAAAAGATATACACCGTTCGATACGTCGGCATGTCCGATGAGCAGTTTAAATACTACGAGCAAATAAGAAACCACGCTATGGTTCTCTTTGACAACGGTGAAATGACCACGGCCCCTGCTGTAATCACCCAGCTTCTACGATTGCAGCAGATTCTTTCTGGACATTTAAAAACAGATGACGATGAAATGATCACGTTTCCCTCGTCTAGGCTCACTGCATTGCAGGAAATAATTAATGAGCACGATGGTAAAGCAATCATCTGGTCTCGATTCCGCCATGACATAAAGCAAATCACCGAAACGTTAAACAAAACCTTTGGACCAGGGTGTGCCGCCTCATACTTTGGCGATACATCTGATGATGAACGTAATGAAATCGTACAGAACTTTCAGAATCCAAACCACCCACTGAAGTATTTCGTGGGTAATCCAGCAACCGCAGGGTACGGCTTAACTTTGACCGAAGCTAATCTTGTGGTATACTACGCCAATGACTTTAATCTGGAAACACGTATCCAGTCAGAAGACAGGTGCCATCGTATCGGTCAACGCAACCCAGTTACCTATGTAGATCTAATCAATGAAGGCACGATTGATGAACGAATAGTCAAGGCCCTTCGAGCCAAGATAGATATAGGTGCAAGAGTATTAGGAGAGGAAGCAAGAGAATGGCTAACACTGAAACCAAAAAAGTAGAATACCTAGACGCGGCTATCGAAACAATGGTTGATTATAAAAGGGGACTTCGGACCCTGGACACTGGTGCAAAGGAACTCGCTGCACAGACTGGACTTGATCACGATGTAGCAAGAGAGTTGTTAAAGAGTATGTACAAACATAATGTTACGCAGATCCGAGGCTATACAAAAGAACCTGATCGCTTACGCCAAGGGAAGATCGGAACACCTAGCGAGACTAAAAGAAAGTAGGGGGCAAAAGCCCCCCATTTTATTCATCTTCAGCAACGGCACGTCTAATCAATACCGACATCTGTCGAGCCATTGACCGCTGTTCCTTAACTGATAAATCATACAGTAACTTGTGATCGTCTATCAACACGGCAACGTTTCTAAATTTAGGGTCTTCTTTTACTGTGGCAGCCATAATATTCTCCTATATGTGCTTTGTCTATATTCTATGTGTGTATAACATGTGTTTGAACTGTTATTCAAGTAGTCTAGCTAACGCTATAATCTCCTCTGCTCTCTCTTTTAAACCAGGAACATGATGTAATCGCTTGGCATCCATCCTAATAATGTCCGCCTTGCGAACGATTGAATCAATAATCGGTTGGATGTTGTCTTCCTCATTACAATTACATTTAGCCATTTATCTGCTCCTTTATTGCTAATCCTATGTTCATTGCTATCTGTGGAACAATCGCGTTCCCTAGTCCTTTAAGTCTGTCCACCCTTCTGGGTATCCCATGAGCCACTCGACCCACGTCGGGTTCAGTTTCCCAGTTGCATCCCCTACCTCCCCAGCTATCACTTCCTCTAGGTTGGATTTGTTTCGGTTCGCTAACTGCTCCCTGTTCTCCTCCGTTATCATCGGGTGTACTTTGTTCGCTCTGGGTGTCGGCCACATCTTCACCTCCGCACACAGATACTTCCTCTCCAACATATGCGTGTGGCTCTTGCTCCCCACTGGTCCGCAGTCCTTCCACTCCGATGCTCTGGGGGTCGGCCAGTTTCGATTTGGAATCTCCGATAGACTGTCGTTGACTGCCGCTCCTATGTTCCATCCGTGACTGCCGTCCTTGTGACTTGGTGCTACTCCCGTTCCGCCCGTCATCGCTGTCGGAGTAGGCCACAATCCAAAGTCTGTCTCTTTTATGGGGAGCGTTGACACTGCAAGCTGGAACAATAAACGTCCTTGTGGAGTAGCCTTTGGCTTCCAAGTCAAGCAACACCTGGTCGAGGCCCAAGGCAATGTGACCATGAACGTTTTCGAAAACGCACCAAGTCGGTCTTTTTTGTGCAACAATTCTAAGGATGTACGGCCAGATGTGGCGGTCATCCTCAATGCCTTTTTGCTTTCCCGCGACGGAGAACGGCTGACAGGGGTAGCCCGCTGTGAGGATATCACAGTCTGGAACAAGTCTTTCTGGGTCATTAGCTAACTCCTTTACATCTGTAGCTATTGGTACATTTGGAAAATTCTTTGCGAGTATCTTACGACACCAAGGCTCGGTATCGCAAAATAATATGGGGGTGGACAACTGTGCCCACTCAAAACCGAGACTAAAGCCCCCGATCCCCGAACAAAGATCAACGTGTCTGAGCATTGTTGATCTCTTCATAATCTTCTGGACTAACGTCCATCCAATAAGGTTCAGTGATAAACTCCCTAGTGGTAATGCTGTCCTCAAGCATATCCATAAACCTATGGTACGCGATCTCTTCAGCTTGCTCCATAGTCTCCGCTTCTATCCCATCGTAATAACGAGAGACGGGATGCTTGCAACAATTCTGGTTCATCTCCACCTTAATGTTCCACTCAGTCATCAAAATACTCCTCAATCCTTATCGTTTCTTTAAGCTTATTTGTGGTACTACGATTGTCCAACAAATCATCAAAGAATAAACCATTGGCCATTTCCTCTGCCTCGTCCAACGTTTCTGCCTCCACAGTATATTTACCAACGTAGCTGTGCTCTACTTCAATGTTCCACTCAGTCATCTGAACCTCTTCAAGGTAAAGAAATCCAAGAAACTTTCCGCAATGGTAGGTTTCTTTGGCGGAACTGGATCAGTCACAGATTCCTTGTTATCAAGATGCTCAATAATTGCCTGTTCAATCGTGGCGGTCTTGGAAATCCTTGTTTTGTTGCGGTATTTGTCAAGACGTTCATAAACGTCACGGCTAAGACGAACAGCCACCTGATAGCCACCAGAAGGTGGTGCTTTTTCCATGATCTTCTTCATGTCCTCAATCCAGAAACCACTGTCCTTTTTAACGTACAAAATATAATGCAGTTGGTTAGCGGTTAGATTTAACTTCTTGGCTATCTCCTTGTTCGAAAGATCGCCCTTAAACGCTAGGTCGTGCGCCTGATCTATTAGTTCCTGAGAATGTTTAGGCATCGTTTTTTCCTTTCAAGTTAAATTATACCTACACGACACCCTCGTAAGGGTGCCGACTAGAGATAACTTCTCTAATCTTCAAACAATTCTTTACCACGTTCTCCATAACCAAGCTCGACGGCACGTTGTTTCATCCTTCGGAGTGCGTGACCTTCAATTTGACGCGCACGGCCTTTGGTGATACCGAAAAACTTCGCGCATTGCTCAAGGGTTTGATTTTTAACGAACCGATCAGTAATTAATTTTCTTTGCCTTGGCGTAAGCTTTGCTGAAAACTGTTTGATTGCGCTAAGTTGAGACAGGGTCTTTTCAGAAGAACCATCTGCCATAATTTGCTTTACGCCATCCAAATCTATTAACACTTCGGAGGATGCTTTCTTTAATTTAATTTCACGCATGTACTTAGGCCAGATATTCTCTGGTTCTTTGCCAACCATTGCGGCAACATCAAGAGCCAGATTTGTCCAACCTTTTTCGTTAATAGGTTTTATTTTCATCGTAACAAGAGAATTTACGGTAGAATGGTGCTGACCCATCTTCCTCGATATGTCAGCGACAGACTCATATTTCTTGCGTATCGCTTCCAATAGCCTTGCATTGCGAACGGTAACTTTTATATTAAAATCTTCCTTCACAGTTTATCCATCTGTGCTTGGATGGAATGAATGATCCTTTGAATTGTAATCTCCTCTTCAAAAGTCTTCGCTGAACCAAGAAAAACATCAAAGGTCTGCTCAACAATTACCTTGCAATCATTCAATGCCTCTACGTAGCCCTCCGCCAGAATATCCTCTAGGCTTTCTTTATACATTATCCTTTCTCCTGATAAATTCCAGCATCCGCTAAAAGACTTTCAATCATACCTACTTCCCAATTAAACTCGTCTTGTGCCCACTCAGAGTAGTAAATGTCTCCGTTACTATCCTCAATATAAACATCAGTATCTCCGTCTCTTGAGAAGTCTGCATCCGCAAAGGCTTGCATCCTTCGATCTGCAAGTTCAGTATACAACTGTACAAAAATCTCTGAACTTAACATTATTTTAACTTTATCCATTGTCATTTCTCCAATCATTTTCTTTTCTTTTGTAGGCTAGGCCACCTGCTCCAATGGCCTCAAGCATAACTGAAATGCCAGTGTGCTCACTTGGAGCACTGTCCATAGACAGATTTGTAACAAAACTCGTCACGATATGGACAAAAACTGGAACACCCATCTCACCCGAATGCTTCTCAATCAAATCACAAAGATCCGTGTTCAAAGCCTCTTCATTAAATCTTCTTTCTTTTTTAGTCATCACGCTCTACTCCCCTTAAAATATCATCCAAGACCTGATACCCATGCTGAAACATCTCATTAATAATCTTGTCATACGTATCAATGTGCGTTGAACCATGCTTCTCGACCCACTCACCACGATCCATGTGCGTCGCATCTTCCTCCATAACAATGACCCAATTCTTAATCGCTCCCATATTACATCTCCACTGATTTAATCTGGGATACCGCATCATCAAACGATAACTCATTTAAAAATGTCACGTTCTTTAGATCATCACGCTGTTCGCGTATCGTGTTATAGATAGTAGGCGATGGCTTCACCTTCTTAGGAAAAGATAAAAGATCCCCATTGTCATCCACAAAACAAACTTGCTTCAAAACCTTCTTGTAAAACTTGGATTCAAGATGATCCTCCAACAATGTATGACAAGCAAGTTCTATACTGCCATTGATCCACGTATCTTTAAAACCTTTGAATTTGTACGCCTCACGGCAATACTCTCTCAATGCACCATACTTAGATGGAAAGTCGCCCTTGAACCTCGGATCTTGGTCATCGCGATCTGCACCACCGCGTCCCTCATTAGAAACCATGAGGAACGGTTCACCGTTCACGTACAATACAGCATCGTAACACTGTGTCTCTTCTGACGCCCAATTAGCGTGCTTAATGTTTTTTAGTTCTAGTTTCATCCTATTCTCTCCCACTTGGTTGTTGATAGATATACCGTAGACCGCAAGTAATGCCCATGTCAATAGTGGTGAGAAATAAAAATGATTGCAATGATTACACTATAACCCCTTTCCCAGAGATTTTGTTTTTTTTTTTTTTCAAGAGGGAAATGATGTATTCACCGTAATCAACGTAATCCGAGTATAAAAACAAGGTGGTCCAATGCCCTAAATGATTACAACTGATTACGTTGATTACGGTAAGTTAGAAAAACCTCTACATATAGCATGTTCTCTTATTGTTATGGTTTTTTGAAATGATTACACTTTGCCCCTGTTTTGAACCCTAAGTGTAATCATTTTGTAATCATGTTTATAGCTACCAACTATACCACAACTAGCCCTTAAGTCTTGATTGTTCCGTTCTGGGTGGTATATATAGTTATACGTTTGGAGAATACATATGGTAACAGCTAAAGCTAAGATCGAAAAAGAACATGGTCGGAAGCTGACCAATAGGCAAATGACTTTTGCTAAGTTTATTGTGGAAGGAATCTATTCCAACGCAGAGTGTGCTAGGAAAGCAGGGTACGCCCATAACATAGCAAAAACTAAAGCCTCTATACTTTTAAATGGAAGGGATTACCCACACGTTGTGGAGTACATAACTCAGCTTAGAGAGGAACGTGAGAGGCGTTATGCGGTGACCACGTTAGGACAACTCGAACGACTACATAAGCTATCACTTGGAGCGGAAGATGCAGGACAATTTTCTGCGGCAATCAACGCTGAAAAGATCCGATCAGCACTGGGTGGTCTGACTATCGATAGACGCGAGAACATCAACACAATGGATCAACTTTCAAGAGATGAGATAGTGTCTAGACTCGCTGACTTGCAGAAGAAATATCCGCAAGCATTTGTGATTGATGCAGACTTTAAGGATGTAACAAATGAGCCAAGGTCCAGAGGCAAGGTTTTGGAAATCAGTCCGAGCAAACCTGCCAAATAAAGCTTTTTGCACACGCATTGAGAACAAACATGGCGGCGGAGTTCCCGACGTTCATGTGGTTTGGGAGGGTCTTCCCTTCTGGTTAGAGTTGAAGGTAACTAAAAAACACGCAATAAATGTCTCCCCTCATCAAATCGCTTGGCACATGGCATATCACGCTCGTGGAGGGCTTAGTTTCTTCTTGGTTAGGGGTCCATCCCCCAAGGACATATATTTGTTTGGAGGGGCCCAAGGAGTTGATTTACTGGAGAATGGTGTGCTCTGCGACCCTAGTGCGAGGTTTATGGACCTTGAGTCTTGCTTTGCGGCTCTGCGCCCTCGTCTTATCGATCATTATCGCTCTGCGTCCTTGTAGCTCTGCGGCTCTGCGCCCTGGTCTTAATTAAAAGGACCGAGACCCGAAGGCCCCGGCCAAGGATAGGCGTGCGGAATAGGACAAACTACACGCCTGGTCAGTATGCACTGGCATCGCTGCCAGTGCAAGGTTGTTAGCAATTCCATATTTCTTCTAGGGCTTCATCAAGTCCTATTTCATCGTCATAGTAAGAAGCGAACGCGCTTTCATCCCACCAATAACCCTCGATAGTCTTGGTTTGCGTATTGATCCAAATGTTAGGACCACCAAAGGCCACTAGAACTCTTGCACCAATATATTGTTTTTCACTAGTAACGATGTATTGAATATCTAGCACATCTTCAAGGTAGTCATACCCGTGTACGGGTTCGCCTTCTTCATTTGTTATGCCATTATCTAAGTCATGTGCAATACTATCAACATGATTTTGAAGGTTTGATTTTGGTTTAGTATTCATTTTTCCACCTTTATATATTGACGCGTTAATTTGTGTTTAAAATGCAGCGCTTCTTCATCTTCATGCATAAACATGTAAAGATCTTTGATTACTTCAAAGGCTGCTTCGAATTTCTGTTTCATTTGTCCTATTTCCTTTTGTTGTTATGCTCTAGTTATATACTATAAACAACTAAGCCACAAGTAAATAAATACTTGTGGCCTGGTTTATCCTAATAGCAGCATGATGAAGGTTAGACCAACGATGATAACTATCATCGCCAGGCCTGCTATAATATCTCTAATCATTGTAAGTAAACTTAGATCTAATAGACACGACCTTTAGCTTTTCAAAGGCATCTTGACCCATTGATTCAATCAGATAGTAATCCCTATCCTTTGAAGGTATTGTTCTAACTTCAGATTCCTTGCGATACGCCAGGCCATTGTCTATCGCTTCTTGTTCATAATACTTGATCTTAGAATCAACAGCTGTCTTAATCTCTTTTAGTATTGCAAACATTGTCTTATACCAAAATGTTGAACGATTACTAATGTTAGTCTTTGTTGCTTCGCTAACTTGCTTATGTAAACTTGTGATTGTCATTGTCCTATTTCCTTTTTTTGTTATTGATATACTATCAATAGAATATAGCATGGGTGCTGTCAACAACTAACTAACAAGTAACAATCAAGTGACGTAGCGTCACATCATATCAATCGTTCACCTTTTGTTCTTTAACCCTCCTTCAAGGGTTACTTGGCGCGATCCATATGGAACTTGTCGCGCGCTTCGCGACCCCCTTCCCCCCCTATTTGGCTAGGGTATCTGTGCATTTGGTCTTATTATACTGGTATTGTAGATTCATTCGGGAATATTTTCATTGGGTCACAAGCAGAGAACAACCAGCACCCAAAATTATTCGCCATGTTTTTTCATTTGGGTTTACTTGCATTCTGGTTGTTCATGGTCCATGATCCCTGTACCGAGGAGCATTATCATGGCATCATTATTATTTGGTCAGCGTTCTGATCCTAACATAGAGGTTCTTGTTCCTTATTTTGATATATTTGTTGACCAGGCTTCGGTGATTCATTGGGACTTGGACCAAGATGCGTTGTTTGTTGATGGTGTTTCTTGTATTTTTGATTCTTATTTTGGACGTGCGAATGTGTTTGAGACGAACACGCATGTTAAGTACAACAATTTTTATATTATGCGGAATTATGTGGAGTCGCATGTGGATATTGCGCGGTATAATTCTGATTATCATGGTGAGGTTCCTTTTAAGTTACACAATTTGATGGTTGCTAGGCGTGTTGGTTTGAAGGTTCCTTACACGGAGGCGGGATTAGGGACGCAGCGTGAGGATAGTATATTGAAGCCTGTTACGGGTGGTGCTCATGTGGTTCGTGGTTCACGGTCTTTGGTTCCTATGATTGTTCAGGATCGTGTTATTGGTTTGAACAAGCGGTTATTTATTATAGGGGATGATGCCTTTTGTTTTGGTTTGAGGTCGGATTATTTAGATTATCGTGACGACCCTGAACCTTCTCTATTTATTTCTGAGATCTCTGATGCTATAGTAGAGAAAACGCGACGTGTTATGTTTGAGTTGGGATTGACGTTTGGAGCTGCGGATTTTATTGACGAAACTTTTTTAGAGATTAATACTATGCCTATGTTTGTTGCATTTGATCAAGTTGTGGACGGAGCGATAGCCAAGAGCATTTATTATGGATTGAGGGGTTAGGTATGACAACCCGCGCTGTTGGAGAAGAAGAAGGTGGTTTTGGTGGCATGAGGATGACGCAAGCTATGGGTGAGCAGGAGGGTGATATGATGGCTCCCCTGCTTGACTTTGCTAGACCCTCAGACATAACACTTGGTGGTTATAGTGCTGGCGGCGGCGGTAAAGCTCCTGGTATAGAAAATTCAATGGCAGTTACAACC
>Ga0208814_1000402_pt1 | contig 28433 bp, 21 predicted proteins | sample MalvirAntarct_55_FD_184253 | JGI IMG/M metagenome (GOLD analysis project Ga0208814, IMG submission 184253) | Marine viral communities from the Global Malaspina Expedition - Malaspina viral metaG Antarct_55 (SPAdes) (version 2) | ecosystem: Environmental > Aquatic > Marine > Oceanic | place...
TAGTTAGACGTGTTATTATTATTATTATTATTATTATTGTGGTTGTTGTTATTAAGGTAAATAATCATTATTATATATAAGTAGAAACCATTTAAACCTATTATCTAAATGATTAGTAATTATGGTAAATATCATATTAGTTGAAAAGACTGGTGATTTGAAAGAATGTAAATATAATGTAGAAAAGGATGATCTGTATAAAAAATGTAAATTCAAGAAAATCGAGGGTTTTGAAATGAGACATTCTTGGCAAACGAAAAAAAACAAGTATTCGTTCGCATCAGTGTCTCTGTATGCGCGTGATACTGGAAAGGCGAATACTGAAAATAAGTACGATTTGCCTCCACCTATTGATAATATTTTGTATTTTGGTTGTATTACACTTGTTGCAAAAGATGAATTGGGAGAATTCGTTGATTTGTCAATTGAAGACTGGGAAAAATTTTACGAGGATTTATTTGGTGGGTTTGAGAATTTGGCGGATACAGCTAAGGAAGACGAGGATGAGGTAGATGAATTAGCAAATGTTCCAGCAGAGATGAAGACAAAAACTGGATACTTGAAGGACGATTTTGTAGTAGAAGATAGCGCAGTAGAAGATCCTCAAAGCGGAACAAATAGCATTGATGAAGGTAGTTGGGAAGATTCGACTTCAGAGTTAGAGTATGAGGAATATTCTTATAGTGATGAAAACTAAAACATTCGAAAATGTTCATAAAAAATGACTTGTAAATTACAATTCATTTAATATAAAAATTGATTAAAGAATTATTACTATAAATATAGTAATAATACAGTTATAATTATGCGTGTAATTAATGATTCTGAAGAATTTCGTTCCAATGTCGTCGCAAAGCTAAAAATAATGTTGGAAGACGAGACTATATCTTCCAACTTGGAAAAGGGTATATTTAACTATACGTTGGAACATGCTGATAAGTTGAATGTAGTCAAAAAATGGGATAATAGTTATTTTGTCAAGATTTATCTAGATAGACTAAGAACCATTTATAATAATTTACAAGATGAAGGCATTAAACAATCCATGAAGGACAAAACTATCAAGGCTCATACTCTAGCCTTTATGACTCATCCTGAAATGAGACCTGATAGATGGGATGACTTAATTCAAGAAAAGAAAATTCGAGATGAAAATAAATATGAACCAAAGCTAGAAGCTTCTACCGATGATTTCAAATGTTGGAAGTGTAAATCGAAAAAATGTACTTACTATCAATTACAAACGCGCTCAGCGGATGAACCAATGACAACATTTGTAAATTGTCTAGACTGTGGTAATAGATGGAAGTGCTAAGATAGACGGAATTGAAATGTTATGAGATGGATAGAATTTTTGAAATATATATATCGACCATAAGTATAAAAAATAATGTAAATATTTACATTATTTTTTATTTTATCTTGTTACACACAGGCAATCACGAGTTATAATACTTCCAAATCTTTTAGGTGCCAATATTCAGACGCACCATTAGGTATCGGTCTGCGAATAATAACTGGAATCATTTTTTCTTCAAGTTCTTTCAAAGCGATTAAATACCCATCTATGAGAGGAATATCTAATTTTACAAGCGGTTTTGCACCATTATTCAATTGCTTAGCACGTTGCCCCAATATTCTTGTTTTTTCATATTTTGTTAAAATTGGAATTGTTTTGTGTAAATCATCAATGATAATATTCTCTTTATTTCTTTGAACCTTTGCCAAGTTATATACTTCGTCATAATTATGATTCACTGATTCAGGATGCTGGTCAAGAATATAATTATCTCTCATCTCTCTGTCGAATTTCTGTAAATAATCATCGTCTTCCTCCTCGTCATCATCTGAGTCATAATCCGAGTCGTTCTTTTCAAACTCTACTGGTATATCAAGGGTAGTGCTGGGTAATTCATTTACAACATTGGACGTTTTTTTTATAATTGTCTTTGTTTTCTTATTAATAATACCAGTTTCTTCGTCGATACTAATATCATCATTAGCATCACCGTCATCTTCATCTGAATCTATAATACTTACATCATCGTCGTCGTCATCTTCAATTTCACTATCTTGTTCGTCGTCCTGATTATCTTCCTCTTCACCTTCTTCTTCTTCTTCTGCATTAATAACCGGTTCTTGGATATTTTTATCGACCATACTTGTAAATGTAGGTCCAGTGGAATTTTCCATCTCACTAACTGAACCTTCATCGCCACTCATATTTTCAATATTTGATTGTTCTAAATCACTCATTCTTATAATAATATATTATTTTTTCCTTTTAAATAACATCAATTTTTATTTAAAAAATAATATATTACCTATTATATCGTTTTTATTGGTATATAATTATTACATCCTAATTTACGTACTATTATTTTCAGTTGTTCTTTTCTGTTTTCCATACGATATCGCATTTAGCACACAAATAGATATATAATTTATTTAGATCATCATATCTAATATATATGACTTCTCTCTCCCCATTGCCATCTTTATCATTACTACAACAGTCACTATTCGGACACTTAATTGTATTAATTCTAGGCAAAGTAGGGTCTAATTTTGTATATTCATTAATAATATGATTATATTTTTGCTCACTTCGTTTAAGTTGTGTCTTGGATACGCAAATGTTATCTTTAGTTAGCTTAGTATCTTCGTGACCACAGTTTCTACAATAATATATCAAATTATTTTCTTCTTCACTAGAAATTCTAATGTAATACATGTTGTCGCATTTGTCGCAAAAGTGCATCTTCCTTGATTAATATATTATATCATTATATATTTAATTCCTGTCTTCAATTTTTATCTTTATTATTGATATTTTAATCATATCATAATTATCATAATTATCATAATTCTTATAATTGTACATTTATTATCCACGTTTTTCGATATTTATATATTTGGTATTTTACAAAAAGTGTCATATGTATGCTTCCAATTGATAGGAATGTTCAAATTATAAATTCCAGTTCGTACATTTTCAACAGGTTCATCCTTTTTTCCTTCTAAAATAGACAATATATCTGGTCTATTCTTTTTAAACTCGTTCGCCATGTCTGTTTCAAATAATTCGTTAAATGGACTGATAGACCAGCCAGAATCTTTCGTGAATATACGATTTACAGCAAAATCGAAATTTTTAAATGAAATGATTTTATTGTATTTTTCGACGTCCTGATGCTTTTCAGTAAAACCAGGTTCGTGTAAAAGAGGCATATTATCCATAATGCTAATAATTGTTAGCAAAATCGTTCTTATACTTTGACATCCCGTCCATTGATCACCTCTCCATGTATTTAATATGGAAAGACACATTTTTCCGGACTTATACATATTCGGATGAAATCTGGTCATTCCGTCGTTTGTCTTAAATTCCACTTTTGGAGGTCTATGTGGATAATCATCTGGAAACGTGAATTCAAAAAAATAACATCCTCCAAAATACCGACTATCTTTAGGTCCGGAAATATAGACATATCCTTTCAATATATTTGATTCATCGTGTTTGTAGTAAATTCCATCACTTTCCAATGGTTCTTTCATCATTTCTTTCACGTCTTTTAACAGTCTCTTAATAGTTTCTTTTGTCACTATTATGGTGTCATTGTTATTGTTTTTATCTTTTATGTTGGTATCATTATTTGTACCGATTTTCGACATTTATTATATTACAAATATATGTTGGTATGGGTTTATGTCGATTTTATTAAATATGTATTATCGAATGAACGATTTCCTATATTCGATGGATACTTATGTATGTAATTATGTTTCAATCATATATTTTAGAAAGTAATGTCGTAAATTCATCATCTATTTTTTTATTATCTATATAGGTTTAATTGATTTTCGAATTTAAAGGGATAAACTATAAAAAATTGACCTAAAAATATTCTATATATATATATCATATTATGTCAAAGATGAAACAATCATTCGATTCTTATTTAAATTCGTGTTATTCACAAAAAGGGGAGGGTCATACCCATACTAGAATCGGTGATAATTCATTATCTATAAAGGGGGGGTCATATACAATTTCGAATTTGACGGAATTTTATACGAAATATATAAAAAACGTATTTCAAGATGGTAAGTATGAATTTCTTACAGAAAAACAACATCTGGAAGCAGGTCCATTATTGATTGATTTTGATTTCCGGTATGATACGTCTATTGAAACAAGACAACATGTGGAAACTCATATTACTGATGTAGTTGATCTGTATTTTCAAGAGATAAAGGAAATGCTGAATATTCCAGAAAATACCACGGTTCCTGTATTCATTTTCGAGAAAGAGAATGTAAATATGCTGGATAAGATTACCAAAGATGGGATTCACATGATTGTTGGTATCCATATGGAACGTGCATTACAGATTATTCTTAGAAGTCGTGTTATGACAAAATTGAAGGATATTTGGTCCGATCTTCCATTACAAAATACTTGGGATGAAGTATTGGATGAAGGTATTACTAAGGGGACTACCAATTGGCAATTATATGGTTCTAGAAAGCCAGGAAATGAATGCTACTTACTCAAATATTACTATACTCTAGAATTAGATGAACAATCTGATTGGTGTTTGGAAATCAATGATGTAAAGACATTTGATCTTAAGAAAAACTTTCCTCTACTAACTGCTCAATATAAAGAACATTTATCGTTTGAAATGTCGGAAGATATTCGCTCAGAATACGATTCGGTAAAAAATACCACAAGAAAAAAGCCAAAAAATAGACTCAAAATTATTGATAAAAATAGAACATTCGATATTAATGATATCACTTCATCTGACTTGCTGGAAGATGCTGTTGACCATTTCCTAGGAGAAATTGAAACTCAAGATTATTTCATCAAGGAAACACATCAATATACACTTTGTCTGACTGAGAATTACTATAGTCCTTATGATAAATGGATTCGCGTAGGATGGGCTCTTAAGAACACCCATGAGAGTTTATTTATCACATGGATTGCATTCAGCGCACAATCAGATAAATTCGATTTTGATAAAATACCAGAATTTTACGATATGTGGTGTCGATTCGATAGATCTAATGATGATGGTCTAACATTCCGTTCTATTATGTATTGGGCAAAGAACGATAATCCATCGAAATACAAGGAGGTAAGAGAAGAGACAATTGACTACTTTGTAGATATAACCATTGAAACTCCCACTGATTTTGACTTTGCTCTCGTATTGTATCACATGTACAAGGATGATTTTGTATGCGTTTCAATTAAGAAGGATATTTGGTATATTTATATAAACCATAGATGGGAGGAAAATGAAGGTGGGACTAACTTACGCATGTCCATTTCAAGAGATTTGTTTGATATTTACTTTTCCAAGATGAATACAATCCAACAATTATTTAAAAGTGGCACAATAGATACGTCAAGTGAGAAATATGATGTATTACAAAAACAAGCAAAGAAGCTTAGTGATTTGTCTAAGAATTTAAAGCAGAGAGGCGTCAAAGACAATATTATGCGTGAGGCAAAGGAAATATTCTATGATAGTACATTTATCGATAAAGTCGATGCCGATCCTAAGCTATTATGTTTCAATAATGGTGTTCTTGATTTCGAGAACAGGGTTTTCCGCAAAGGAAAGCCAGATGATTACTTGTCGAAATCGACTAATATTAGTTATGTGAAATTAGACATGAATAGGCACAAGAATACAGTCGATGAAATTAACGACTTTATGTGTAAGTTATTTCCTGAACCAGATCTGCGTAATTATATGTGGCAACATCTTGCTTCGACTCTCATTGGTGAAAATAATGACCAGACATTCAACATATATAACGGTAATGGTAGTAACGGTAAATCAAAACTGGTGGAATTAATGGCGGCTTGTATGGGTGAGTACAAAGCAACTGTTCCGATTACACTCATTACTGCTAAGCGTAATACAATTGGTAGTACATCTTCAGAAGTAGTTCAGCTAAAGGGAGTTCGATATGCTGTCATGCAAGAGCCGTCAAAGGGTGACCGATTGAATGAAGGTATCATGAAAGAGATTACTGGTGGAGATCCTTTACAAGGGCGTGCTTTGTTCAAAGATAGCATTACATTTATCCCCCAGTTCAAGTTGGTTGTATGTACAAATACACTACTTGATGTAAATAGCAATGACGAGGGAACGTGGCGTAGATTGTGTGTATGCGAATTCAAGTCAAAATTTTGTACTAAGGAAGAATTTGACGATGAACGAGATTATCAGTTTGAAATCGATAAGAAGCTCGGTGAAAAATATGTCCAATGGTGTCCTATCTTCATGTCTATGTTGGTTGAAAAAGCATATGAGACTGGTGGTCTAGTAAAGATTTGCGACGCAGTGAAAGCAAGCAGTTCTAACTATAGAAACACACAGGATTTCTACAGTGAATTTGTAGCTGACAAGGTCAAAAAGACAACTGGTGGAAAAATCAAAGAGACTAGCTTGTATGAGGTGTTCAAGACATGGTTTCAACTACACCATGGTAAGTATGTACCCAAGGGTCGTGATTTATTCGAGTTTATGAACAAGAAATTCGGTCGCAAGCAAAGAGGTATTTGGAATAATGTATCTATTATTTATGATGACTTTGATCCTTCTCTAGATGATGATGATTATGACAATTAAATAGTAGATAGTAAATATTAAATATTAAATAGCAATTATTACTTACTATCTTGAGTAAATGATAAAAATAAAATAATTTATAGTAAAATAAAAATACAGCTATTATATGTTGTATTTTTATTTTTGCTGTTAAAATGACAATTATAATTTCTCTCTTGAAACACAATTATCCAATATGGTAGATTATTTTTGACTTACTACAAATGTAGATATACCCAATTCGTTTTACTTGCTATTGAATAATATCCGTATTTAACAAATTCAATCAAATAATACGCTAAAATCGGATACAACGCTAATCCAATAACAATAATCCATAGTTTCATCTCTCTGTATCGCTTTTTCAATATTATGAGTATTATTAGTGCAATTATTACATATTTATACGAAGTATCTAAAAAACTACTCCATCCGCCAGCATGTCCATTTTGCTCATTTTCATAATACGTTTTCCTATCGGATATTTCAATGGTATGTATTTCACCTTCCACCGCCTTGTGTAGTTTATTATTTTGCTTTCCCAACATTTCATATAATTCTTTCGTATATTTTTCGCTTTGTACTTGCGTTTCGTATAAACCGTGTATTTTATTTAATTCATCAATCATTGAATCGTGTTTTTCCGTCATTTCGCGCTTTAATTTTAATGCTGTTTGTTCGTATCTTGCCAGATTTGGATCTACCTTAGGAGTGGCAATTTCATTTTGTGATTGAATATACGAAGTTAGAAATCCAGTTGCTACATTTGACGTGTTTTTCATCATTTGATTGAATTGATCTACGTTTATCATACTTGCTAAATTATCAGCCGTTACACAATTGCCTGCTGCTGTACTTGCCATTTACTAATATACTACTATACTAAAATACTAAAATATTTAAAACTTGGCATAATTCTCATTAATGTCACTACTACTATATCCAGTCACTTCAGTATTGTTTGTAAATACACCTACATTAAAGTCTGATTTTCGGAAAGAATTTTTTAAACATCTCTCTCCTACGAATGATTCTTTTACACATTGTTTATTACTTGTATCCCATTTAGTACCATTTGGATTACCATCTGGACAGCATGCTTCACCGGCACAAGATAATGATAAATCTACCTTTACAGGTTGATCATTAGGATTACCTGAGTCATTAGAATCTACCGCATTTGGGTCAAATGGGAAATTATATTCTGAAAAGTTCATATTATCGCGACTGGCAATGTCAAATAATTGTAATAAAACAATTACAATGCCTAAACCCAGTATAATAGCAATTGAGATTAAAGCAATATTGGATGGTATTATTTCTCTCTTCATTAAAAGTCCTAAAATTAAAATGGGAATACAAAAATAAACGATAGTTTTCATTACTTTTGCTTGAGTATCATATTTATCACTATAATAATTGTTTATTTCAGCCATTCTTAATTTACCATAACGAGCGTCTTGTAAAGCACTCAAATTTCCTTGTACATTTTTCAATTCGTGTTCAACTATACCACCTACGGCCATTTCATTTACCAAACTATTTCTTGATGTGGCAACATTCGACTGTGTCGTAGCATAATTGTTACTGACAGATGTATATAAGCTGGTTTTTAACTGCTGTAACTCTTGAATTTTCTTTAAAATGTGGCTCTGTTTATTTGAGTCAGGATTTTGCTTGACGCTCAATGCCTCTAAATCATCGTACATTCCTTGGATCTGAATATCTATTTCACTAATTGTTTTTAATGTTTGATCAGTAGGACTCGCCATATTATATATAATATCACGAGAGATTATATATAATTCTTAATAATTTTCATCAGTTTCATCATCGATTTCATCATCAATTTCATCATTTATTTCATTATTTTCATAGTACCAGCAGTTGCTCCTATTGCTAACATGCTCCATAAGATGTATTTTTGATTGTAACTTAACATTTGAAGATTAGAATCTTCTTCTATCGCATCATTATGCTTTACTAATTTCGCACCAGCGCGTATTTCCTTGTAGGTATGTTCATATGTATTTAATCTCTCCTTTAACAACCTATATTCATCTAATAAATCTTTATTTAGTTTCACATCTTCTTTGCTTAATTCTACGATTTTTTGATGAATTTGTTCTAGAATAGATGTTAATTTAATATATTGTTTTTTTATTTGTTTCTCATCTCTGTCTGAAATAGTACCTAGACCACATGTTGTATTCATATTCATAAAACCAGCATTAGCGTAACCATTAATTTCACCTTGATGAGTGAACCAAACTTCCTTTCCACAACTATTGTTATTATTTACAGTTTTATTTCGAATATATAAATCACCACCTATAAACTGTCGCTTTCCTTTGGGCCACATATTCGCATTTTTTATCCAATAATTATTACCATTTACATGAAATCCTGCCGCACCAGGTGTATCAATACATTTTTGTTTTATTTGTTGTACAGTCAATCCTGAACCGGATGTAATATCATTACCATATGAATCATATCCAGATAGTAACTCAAATTCATCACCATATCCGGATATCATGTTGTTAGGATATTTCTTCTTTGTTAAATCATCTGTAATATAATAAGTTTCACCTAAATTTGAATTACTAGCACCATCTGTTTCATATGTAGCATACGTATTAAATCCTGGTATCCAACTATATATCCATCTCCATCTAAACCATCCCCTTCTCTTTCTCCTTCTAGTACTTCTTCCTGCTTTCACCTTACCCATACGACCTACACCTGGTACATCGGGACAATCATTAGCGTTTCTAGTTCTTCCACCACCTCCTATATAACAGGCACCTCTACCTCCACCAGTGTTTTTTCCCATTTGAAATACATTTGAACCCATATCTGCCGCTCGTTTTGCACACGCGTTGATGGTTGTTGATCCTAAATCGCCTTGATATGACCCTGGAGCCTGAGAACATTGAACAAATCTTCTGTTTTTTGTTTCGCTTGGATTTGTTATATACATATTTTGTCCAGCTGTTCTACACGATTGATTTGATATAGTAGCACTTCCTCTGATTAATGAAGCACTACCAGTTTTTACAATCTCTCCTTCTGGAGCATTTGCGATGGAATAAGGCTCTCCAGCATCTGGTCCAATTGTAGGTGCGTTTGCCCAATCCATTGGACAACCATTTTTTCCTTGCATTGAATTTGCCATTGATGGATTCGGTAAATGTTTCCACACCCCTCTATCCGTTACATAACCTACAGCGCCATTTGGATCTTTTAAAAAGGTATTTGCAAAACTATTATTATTACGATTGCTAGCGGATATATATCCCTGGGAATTTTCAATTAAATTTTTAACTGACTGATTATATGCTTGTAATTGTCTATTATAAATTAATTGTAATTTCTTTAATTCGTCAAAATCGTCCAGGTTTTTTTCTTCTACAGGTCCATCTTCCATAAGACCAGTCATTTTATTATTGAACCCTTCTATGCCTACAATTGTAGAGGATATATTATCACCTGATAAATTAAAACCATCTAAATTCTTTTGCTTTTTATTTATATTATCCGATAATTCTATATTCTTTCTATTTTGTAGATAAAATGTTCCATCTGAATTAGTTGTCATTAATATATTATTATAATAAAAAATTATATTAATCCATGCGCCCTTTTTGTTTTGGGTTTATGTATATTTCATGTATATTTCATGTATATTTCATGTATATTTCATGTATATTTCATGTATAGTCTAATCGGTATCATCATTAAAATACATGTAACGGTGGTAGCAACCTAGAAATAAATTTCCAAGAACTTTCTCCATAATCTACAACTGTTTTATAGTAATATTTACCTATAATTAAAATCCAAATTGCTATAAATACATAAACTGCCATTGAAATCTCATAACTTTCACGTGAATATACATAATACGACATATATATTGAGACCAGACCAAGTAATAACCACAAACTAAAAGTAGTGTAGCTAGAGATTTGTCTTATATTACTATCCTCTTCTCCTGCCAATTCATCAGGTTGTCTAAGTAATGTATCTATTTCGTATCTGTCCTTTTCCATTTTCACCAATAACTTTTCCAACTCTTCGCTTTTTGACACAGTTTCGCCACTTAATAATGTTTTCGTTTTATCTAATCCTTTCCCTGACTTTTGAATTTTTGTTATTATTTTTTTTATTTGATTTTGAAGAGTTTTCATTTGCTTTGCTATTTTTTCACCTTCATCACCACCTAAAGCAGTTGTTCCATTCGGTGCTAAAGATGTTATTGTTTTCGACTGGTATCCTGAATTTATATTTTTACCCTTTATGCCTCCGAAACAAGATTTACTCCAGTCATTGCCGAAATCGGATGGATAATATACTACACTCGAAAAGGTTGCGGTATCGTCTTGTACTGCTTTTAATTTACAATCATTTAATGTATCTGATTTACCTAAGAATTTCCAATCGTTGGTGCTTTGAGTAGGAGATGAAATCATACCCATTTGATAATTTTCATTGTTTAATTCTCTCCATACAGCATTATTTCTCCCTGAGTTTTGACGTTGTAATAATGAATCATACTGCGATTGAAGAGCATTATATTGATTTAGTTTCATTTGTAGTTGCTTACCTAAAATTCTAGATTCTAATAATATTTCATATTTATCTGGATTACCTTGGATTATTTGTTCAGTAAATGACATTTAAAGTATATATATAATTTGTTAGAAATTAAATATATTATAGTTGTTGATAATTTATTATATATCTATTTTATTTTCTTTATATTTTCTTTATATTTTCAATCTTTTTCCAATCTTTTTCCAATCTTTTTCAATCTTTTTCAATCTTTTTCAATAATTTATACTGACATTACTCAACTTTTTATACAAATATATTAAAAACATTAATACAAATATGGCTACAATTACATACGTGATTACAGTAACCTTTTCACCATTGTTTGTCGAGGCAGCAACAGTTAAACTTATGATAAAAATAACGATAAAAATCCATATGATATAACTGTAATAATTGGAATTCATTATTATATTAGAATCTGACTCCTCTCCAACCATTTGCATCAACATACTATTACTACTAGTAATATCATTTCTATCACGTTCAGCTGTCTCGACGTATGATAATAATTGTTGTCGTTTTTTCATTAATTGTTGTTTTGTATTACTATCTTCTAAAGATAGTTTGTCGATTTCGTCGGTTAATTGTATTGCCTGTTTTTTTAATGTTTCATTCAATTCTTGTAATCTTGCCCAAAGATTTGGATTCACATCAAGTGACAAACATTCATCAGTGCTAGACATTGCGCCACCAGTTGGAATCAGATTATAATCTGAACCACTTAGCTCTATTGATTCGGTAGAACAACTTTCATTTTTCTTTTTATCGCTGTATGGATGCTTAATTCCTTTGATATCAACCCATGCCTCTTGTTTCGTATCTTTATTTTTAATGTTTTTACCGGCTATTTTACATGGTTGTCCTTCAACCATAGGTAATGCCGATTTGAAATTGCTCATTTTCCCACTATATACTGTACTAGTTGATGGACACGATTCATTGTTTTTGTTCCAAGCATTATCACTATACTTGTGTGTATAGCCGAAATTATTTACATAATAATTATTTCCATCTTCGTCTGATACAACTTTACCTAAATGATCGACTATTTTTTTGTCAGACTGGCGTTTTGTTAATAAATCTTCATTAAATTGTTGATATGTCTGAGCATATAATGCCAATGTTTGATTGAATTTGTTTTCAATATTTTGCAAACCTTCCAAAGATTTTTTATCCACATGTGATAAATTTGAACCGGATAATCCTTCCTTTAAACTACTACTTTGAATTAATTTTAAATGCGGAGATACTATTTCATCCATATCATCATTGTATTGTAGAATATCTCTTCCTTGTTCTAAATTGAAATCTTCCATATTATCTTGTCGAATATCAAACATTTTACTATAAATTAATGATAGAAAATTGTTTTTACTTAATCATTTATACATGTACGTTCTAATTCTATGATTCTATGATTCTATGATTCTATGATTCTATGATTATAATCACGACTTTACATGATTTGTTGTCTCTTTTATCTTTTCATAAAAATATGTTCCTATTTTCTCAAAAATACTCAATATTAATATAATACCAATAATAATCATTAATTCTCTTGAAGATGGGTATAATGATAATTCAATTTTAAACAATATAATGAAACCTATTACAAAACCTATTAACAATATAAGAACGGTCTTAATTTGTAATCGATACCAGTCTATTTCTTCAGTGTATAAACCGGTTGATGTCAATGAGGTTTTTTCTAGTTTTTTTACTTGTTCAGTTAATTTGTTATTTTCTAATTTTAACGACTCTATTTTACCATTCAAAGCAGACATTTCTTTTTGAGATGTTTGTATTGCCGAATCCATAATGTTTTTTAAAATAAAACCATCCGACTGAATTTTATTATTCACTGTAGTTACGTGTAATATTTCATCTGACACTTGAGTATTATTTGGATCTTGTAAATATCTTATATAATTAGGTACAAAATTTTCTAAAATAAAAAAAAAACGATTGTTTAATTCTGTTATTGTTTCTTTCGTTTTTATAAGTGGATTCATTATTATATATTACTAAGAATATTTTACTGATAATGGAGTTTTATTATTTTGATTGGCAACATACTCTGTAATAATCGGCTGTGATGGCTGTTTTACTTGGACGGATTATCTTACATACTTGTCCGGGACGCATACCGATTGCTTGTGCTACGGGGTCATATCTAGATATTTCAGGTAATTCCGATGTATTGTTTATATTATACCGCTTTTTTAAATCAACAACTTCGTTATCTGTTAGTATGGTATGCTTGGGAACATACATATGCTCTAAAATATTATACTGAAGCCTTTCTAAATTGTATATCATAATAAATAATCCGTCTTGCTCCCATATATGTTTCAATATATTTAAAAGGGGTTCGTGCGGCTCCTGTTTGATTACAATAATCAATGTATCATCCTTTGATAATACTTGTTCTAAATTATAGAGGTCGTCAATATAATCATTAATGTTTTCTCTTCTTAATGTTTTCGCTAAATGGTATTTTACATATACTTTTTTAGAAGTTTCATTATTTTGAGAATTCACCATCATATCTAATTGCTTATTATTATACATAACATGGGTTTCATTTACACTACATTCTTCGTAGTCTTTTACATCATATCCTTGTTCAGACAACAATTTCAACAAATTTTGCCTGGACTTAAATATAGTTGTGATAGTTCCACTTGACTGAGACATTCTATTCTTATTTATAATACAAAATTATATTTTTATTTCAGTTCAATTTTATATTATAATATAGCTCCTATTTCTATCATTTCTCTCGATTTAGTTTATTTTAATTATTTTTTTATCTCCTTCTTCAGCATCAGATTCTTCTTTATTTTCTTTTGTATCTTCTTCTATTTTTGTGTTTATAATTAATTCAATACCATCATCACGTTTAGGTGCGGTTTTATTCAACATGTCTTCAATTTTGTCTAATTCATTTATATCATTTGTATCAATATTTATATTCGCGCTTCCGCCATTCATATTTTCACTAGATTGTGAGGATAACGGTGATGTCGATGGTGGTGGTGGTGGTATATAGGAATCAGATGAGTTGCTATCAAAATTAATTCCAATTTGATTAACCGGTGATCCAGGAGCATACGGTGGGGAACCCGGAGCATATTGTGGGGAACCAGGAGCATATTGTGGGGAATTAGGATTGTATGCTGGTGAGTTAGGATTGTATATTGGTGAGTTAGGATTGTATATTGGTGATCCAGGAGCATACTGTGGTGAGTCTGGTGGATATTGTGGTGATCCAGGAGCATACTGTGGTGATCCAGGAGCATACTGTGGTGAGTTAGGATTGTATGCTGGTGAGTTAGGATTGTATAGTGGTGAGTTAGGATTGTATGCTGGTGATCCTGGAGGAGGATAATTAGGTGATCCTGGAGGAGGATATAGAGGGGAGGTAGATGATGGTTGCTCTCCAGGGGCATAAGGTGGCGTAGTCGATGAATAATGGGATGAAACTGAATTTCCTAGAGCAAACAATTTACCCTTCTCCTCGCGCCGTATAGTATCCAGAGCAATGTTCCAATTATTTGCCTCTTGTGTGCTGTTCAACTCTTCAATCATTACATTTGGACTAATGGACGTTTTGTCATTATACAGTAATGTGGCTACATTCCATCCAGCAGGAAATCTATTCGGCAATTCACCATCGTTTTCACCTACGAACCAAATTTCAGTAGTGTCTCCCTTATTATTTAATATAATAGATTTATAAGCTTCACCTCGTTCTTCGTCATAACTATAGTAAGACCAACCATACTCTTCTGGTTGTAGAGGTGATTGCTCCTTCGGTTCTTCTATAGGCTCATTTAGTTTAGTAGGTTCCTCAATTGCGACAGCAGCATCATTCATATTGACATTTCTATTCTTAATTTCTTTGGTTATTGCCATTCTCAATCTATCAGGAATATGATCACCTATAGCATCAAGATTGTCCTCCTGATGTAATTTTAATATATTCGTCGAATAGGTCATACTTGTTAATTGATCAATGTTGTCTTCAGTAATAAGTCGCAACTGAATATTCATTACCTGAAGTTCTTGTATCAATAATTTAAAAGCATAAGGAATTTTCAAAATGCTAAAATTTCTTCCATATTTTGATATATTCTCAATATTCAAATTCTTATCTACTGTAGTGTTGAATTTGATTGGACCATCTGCCATTGGACTTAAAAAAAGGTTCTGGCTATTGTTATATATAGCCACCGTTCCAGTATTATTACAAACAGCCATGAAATATTCATCCCCTCGTGTAAGCATTGATTCTTGTAAAAATCGGGCAGCACCATGTCCAATAACGCCATCGCGCTCCATTTCACCTATTCTTAGACCACCGTCATTGGCTCTTCCGCCTACTGTCTGACGGGTCAATTGTTCCATTTTTCCCTTTGCACGAAAATTAATCTTATCCTTTACCATATGTTTCAATCTCATATAATACGTTGGACCAATGAATATGTTTGCTTGAAGTTGCTCGCCAGTCATACCATTATACAATAACTGATTGCCTGTCGAATTGTATCCATTTTGAGTTAATATTTTTCCAAACATTTCATGCTTTGAACCCTTATTGACAAACGCGGTACAGTCTCCGTAACCACCAGTATTTACACATGCTTTTCCCATTAGTGTTTCTACTAATTGACCAATCGTCATTCTTGACGGCAACGCATGAGGATTTATAATTATATCAGGGCGTATTCCATCGTCGGTAAATGGCATATCCTCCTCAGGAATCACTAGACCAACCGTTCCTTTTTGACCACATCGACTACAGAATTTATCTCCAATAGCAGGAATTCTCTCTTCACGAATTCTCACCTTTGCTAATCTGAATCCTTCCTCATCTTCAGTCATAAATGTTTTATCTACAAATCCCAATTGTCCTTTCTTAGGATAAACGGATGCATCTATACTTATATTTGGATTTTCTAGATTTGATTTGACCTTTCCAATAATGACCTTTTTATCGTCCATTTCTGTATTTTCTTTCGCTAGACCATATTTATCCAAATCACTATAATCATATCCATATTTTTTTCCTTCGACTGTTGAATCCTCGATATTTTGAAAATGTGTATCGACAGTATTATCGCCTACTTTCGAACTTTCTTCACGTGTTTCATACATATTGTAATAAGTGGTTCTAAACATGCCTCTTTTTAATGACCCCTCGTTAAACAATATAGAATCTTCTACGTTATACCCACCATATACCATAATTGCTACAATTACATTTTCTCCATAAGGGTGCTCCTCATTATTAATATATTGTAAATATCTGCTTTTGACCAATGGCATCTGACCATAATTTAATACAACTCCCATTTTATCAATTCGCGAAAAGAAATTTGAATGATAGAGTGAAACTGCTTGCTTTGCTTGGCCACAAAAAAACAAATCTCTCGGTAACTGATTATTCTCCGGAAAAACAACCTGATTCCCCATTACACCTAATATTAAAGATGGATGAATTTCAACATGAGTATAGGCTTTATTCTGTTCCATATCATAATCAGTGGATATAAGCGCAGTTTCTTCTTCGGCTGTATCTAGATAATCTATAATTCCTTCGGTGCTTTCTAATTTACTAAAATCAGTAGTATCGTATAATTCATCTATTTTATATATCTTACATGTATTAACATCATAATTATCATCCATTTTCTTAGCAAACCCACTTATTAAATTCGACCAAGTAAATGTGTTGCTGTTTATTTTTTCCCAAACTTCTTTTCTCTTGAAACTAGGGTTCTTCTTCTCATCTACATAAAATACTGGCCGACATAATCTCCCAGAATCAGTGAAAATAATCATTTCATTCTTTTTAATATTCCAACTTACACTGGTATATATAGGCATTAATCCATTGCGTTTATATTTCTTTACGAGTCGCAGCGTCTCTTGTGGAGTAGTTATAACACCGACCCAACTACCGTTTATAATTACTTTGGTAGAACTGAATAAATATTTATTACTACATTCTTCTAGCAGTTTCATTTGACAGATAGTTCTCATGAATTTCATCATCGGATAACCAGAACATCCGCTTGTAATATGCGTTGAGATAGCCATGTGTTTATGAAATCCTACGTTTCCACCATCTGGTGTATCAACTGGATCAATAATACCCCATTGGGAGCCATGTAACAATCTCGGCTTCACTACCTTTGCACTTGAGTCCATGGGCAAATTAATTTTTCTTAGATGAGAGATAAAACTATTATATGACAATCTATTTAACCCTTGAACTGCGCCCAATTTTTTTGTATGCTCTTCGGCTCCCCAATTTCCCTTGAAAGCCTTTTTAAAACCATCCTCTACTACTCTTTCATTAAAAATTCGCTCGTAATTATTAGTAATCAAGTCTTTGAATGATTCGTTTTGGTAAATGGTCTTGGATTTTTTCATATTATATTCACTATCTAACCTAAGTTTGATATTATCTTGTTGTAATTTAAAATATTCTTTGAATAAATCATACAATAACATCCCAGGCACTTCAACGCGTTTGAATTTAAAGCTATCGCGGTCGGTAGGCGCTTCCAATTTGGTAAATACAAGTAGCAAATTATTTACAATGTATCCCAAAAAATAGGCTTTTTGCTGAAAATTCAATTCACCAATATTGGGCAAAAAATAATTCATCAAAATATCCAATACATAATTAGTAGTGTGACCTTTTGTAAAGGTTTTTATGTATTCTAACGCAGTTTCCTGTGTAAAAATTTTGCCGGCATCATGAATGGATGGAATAAATAAATCGACCATGGAACTATTTGCCTCCAAATCTAATAGACAATATTCTATAATTTCCTTGTCGGATGTTACACCTAGTGCGCGAAATAAAATAAACAATGGGATTGGTTTTCTTACATTGGGTATATTCACGACAATTTGATTGTTTGAAGATTGAGATGTTGGAGCCACAATTCTAACCGACAGTGTTCTTTCTGGTTTTGAGGCATCTTCGGATACAGTTCTAATATCGGCACCATGACTGTATAAATCGTTGTAATTCTCTCTAATATAAAGCATATTATCTGCGAATTTTTCTTGACTGATGATGACTTTCTCCTTGCCGTCAATAATAAAATATCCTCCATAATCATTACGACATTCTCCCATGTTGTATCGTACTTCTCTATTCAGACCATTTAATATACATAAATCAGATTGAATCATTATTGGAAATCTACCTAAAAATAGCTTTTCATACATTATACTTGACTCTTGAATTTTACCATCCTCGCCCATTATTTTAAATTCTACTTCTAAATCATAATGAATTGCTATACCATAATTCATATTTCTTAATCTAGCTTCGTTCGGATACATAAAATGCTCACGATTATCATCATATATAACTGGTTTACCATAATATATTTTTGACCCATCTTTACCACCTAAATATAATTCGCATCTATATTTGAACTCTTTTGTATTCGGATCTTGTTCTTTTTGAAGAACAACTGGATTTTTCTCTTTAAATATGCTTTTCATACCAGTTCGAAAAAAATCATTGTATGAGTCAATCTGATGTTTCACCAATACTTGCGGATTGTCATGAAAAAATTTTTCAATAATATTCCATGTAGCTGTATTATATTTTATACTCATGTGTATTATAATATATCATAAGTATATTTTTTTATAATCTAATCGATAACATATTAATTAAATTATATTGAAATGATTGTAAATGCCCAAATGTATAAAATTACCTTTTCTAAATTGTTAATGGGTTGAATTTTGATTTTTCATTTACATATAATTCAACGATTCTACTTGACTTTGTCCTGACTCTTGAATAACAACTATGGTATTCTGTCTTATCATAAACAACCCTAAGACTACAAAATAAAACAATATAGGAAAAAATACTAAAAACCAAGAGATACCCGCATAACCATTTTTACATAAAGAATCGAGAATTACCGTTACAAATAGCAAGTAAGCAAATTTAATAATGTAAATTATGAAAACATTATCTACAGGACATTCATACTCTCCCATACAAAATCGGTCTTTATTCCCTAGATTCGAAAAAATCATCACTAAAAGAGTGGAAACACTAATAACGAAATATATCATAGCAGGCGTGCATAATTTTTTTAATGAACGTAACATTATGATATATTTGAAGAAAAAATTATTTATATTGAATAATCATCTATTGACTATTGACTATTGACTATTGACTATTGATTATTGACTATTGACTATTATGCACTAGCAGCATTCATATTAGCCTCTTTATATATTTCTTTCACATCTGGCGGAATTCCACCAATAAAAGAAGAACTCTTATTTATAGGTTGATCTGTAGGATAAGGATTTTGACCTAATGGCTGTGTTTTACCTGTTAAATTAAAGTATCCACCATTTACCCCATATTGTGCTCCTCTTCCTAAATTTACAATTTCTTGAAAAAATCCTCCTTTCATATTACCGTGTTTTCCTCTACGTCTGTTTTTACCATTACCTCTTTTTCCACCATTCATAGAACTGTTCATATTTACGTCATCGCTTGTCGAACGTGCCGGGTCTATACCCCCAACGGCTATACCATTGGGACTTACGGCAAAATGGTTTGACATTATTGCCCCTTGAGTATTTATACCATGACTTGCTCCTACACCTGGCCAGGTGGCTTCATTTCCACCTTCCCATGAATATCCTACAGGTCCTGCTGCAGGACTTGATACCATACCACCTCGCATTTGTTTAGTTTTATTTCCTTTCTTTGCTCCGCCAAAATGAACCCTACGAGTATTATGATGTCCTCTATGATGACTATACTTTACATTACGTTTATGGGCAGTATGATGTGTCGATGTTCCAGCGCGTTTGTTATTTTTACGCAAAAAAATCTTTTTGATTTTCAACGATTTCTTTTTGTTTGAACTCTTATTTTTATTCGATTGTCTCTTCACCCTTGTTTTTCTAATAGTATTTCTCTTTCTTACTGATTTTACCATTATATATACTATATCTAGAAATTATTCTATATCTACGTGAGTTAATAAATGTCTTCTACAACACATTTTATTTAATCCCAATTTGTCTAAAACCTCTCCTTCAGGGGTCTTATCTACAAAATCTTCGGTCAAATATACCACTTTATCCACTTCCATACCTCTAGCCATTTTCAACTTTCTTACTTCTTTTTGGTAATAATCAAACTTATTACCAACTACTTTTCCGCACGTAAAACACTTTACAGGTATAATCATCTTGAATTATATATAGATTATTAATTTATATGTAAATCAATTTTTTAAAGTAATATTTATTATGTATTTTACTCGCATCCTTTACCAATACATTTGTTTCTAAAATAATAATAGTCAATGTTTTTCGACTTTCCGTTTTTATCGCGTTTAAATGTAGGCCCATTTATGTCACCTGAATGACATTGCTCCTTTCCATCCATTAATGCATATACACAACACGATGTTGCTAAACAGTTATCCTTGGTCATACTACTACAACTTTGTTGTAGTTTATTTCGATCTCCTTCGTGTGTTTTACAAAACCCATTATCGTTATTGGCATTATTGTCAAAAGCCTCTATATTAACCACCTTCTGTATTTGTTTATCCTGGATGGGTGTCATTTTTAATTCAATAATTGCGAAAAATACAATTAATCCAATCATTATAATGGCTGCTGATAACATTTGAGGGCTAACTAAATTAAATATATTTTTGAATCCGGATATATCCATATTAACATGTACTAATAATCCAACTGCTATTACTACTATTGTCAATATTACTATTTTTAATAAGTGATTTGAAGAATTATTCATTGTATATAAAGTCCAAAGATTTTATTCTTCTTGTCCAAATATTTTATTCTTCTTGTCCAAATATTTTATTCTTCTTGCCCAAAGATTTTATTCTTCCAATTCTACAATTTCAATTCCAATACTCGTCTTGATTTTTTTATGTTGTTTTCCACTTTTATGAATGTTCTGATGACACCCTTCACATAGTGTCAGTAAATTTGCCGGATGGTTTTTGTGAAATGTTCGATTTATCATATTATTCTTGTCCGCCTTTTCTTGATGTTGTAAATGATGTACTTCTTGCCCAACCTTCGTTTTACATACTTCACACATATTCATTATTTTTTTACTATTGAAATGCGATTGCTTTTTAGACAATCCACCTTCTTCCTCCTTCCGATATTTTCTTCGTATAGCGTACGCATTCTCTAAAAACTCGTCAGGCAAATGTAATGATTTACATACTTCTAGACCATACATACTCTCACCTGGTCCGTCCTTTAACTTTCTGTCATAAATCAAAATATCCTTTTCCTTATTATAAGAAACTGTCAGGTGTTTTATATCAATATTCTTCATACGTTCAATCTCTTCAAAATGAACAATTTCGTGTAAATGAGTCGCAAAAATAGCGCTTGTCTGCTTCTTATGTAACATCTCTAATCCAGAAACAAAAATACTTACTGCTGAATCGTGTTCCGTTCCTGAACATAGCTCATCTCCTAAAATTAAACTATTCTTATCCGCCATATTTAATATTACGCGCAATTCCGACATTTCCACCGCAAATGTAGATAATCCTTTGAATAAATTATCATTTCCTAATATTCGAGTAAATATTCCAGTATAGGGGACAAATTCAAAATGACTACTGGCTACATACAGTCCTGCTTGAGCCATTATCAAATTAATACCTAATGCTCTTATGATGCTTGTTTTACCCACTGCATTTGTCCCGTACAGTAGCATGATATCATTATCTGTTCCAATGGTTACATCGTTTGTAACATATAACTCTTCTGTGTTTAACTGTTCTATTAGCGGATGTCTCAATTCTTTTGATTTTATATATGATTTTTCACCACTACGAATATCAGGTTTATGATAATTATATTTTGTAGCAATATAACACATATTTTGTAATTGGTCCAGCTCAGAACAAAACAGAATCAAGTTTGTAAATTCCTTTTCATATTGTTGTAAATCTTGTATAAACTGATTGTAGATGATTGTGATTAAACCCTTTATATTTTGCTTTGACTGGACAATATTATTTGTTATTTTTGTAATCATTTCATTTGTAATATTTACATTTGTCCCTGTAGCGGTACTTGTATGTACATCGGGAATAAAGTCAAATTGTTCTTTATCCCCACAATTGGTAATAAATTCTAGTATTACTTTATGCTTTCCTGCTTGAATTTGCTGCTTTAATATATTGCCTCTACGACTCGTACATTGAAGCATAATTCCTGATTTATCAGTTTCGTGTAATTTTACGAAATCATTTTTACTGGTTTTCTCTCCTTGTGTAATCATTTTATCTAAATAACCTCGAATCGCTTCTAGTTTATTTATATTATTTTCTCTCACGTCAAGGCATTTGTCAAGTTCTGTATTTACTCCTCTTTTTATAAAATTCGTATCAAAGTCCATGGTATTTATATCTTTACACTCTTCTAATGTAAATGTTTTATCGAATACTTTTTGTAACATGGAACATATCGTCGCAATATTCATTTTATTAGTCATTACAATATCTTGTTGTAAATAGTGGTTGATGGTTTGATCATGACTCAAAGAAGAGAATACATTCTTAATCGTAGAGAGATTTTCGTATAAATAAAACAAATTCGAAGGCGTAATTTTCTTCAAATATATTTGTCTATTTAATTTCTCGATATCTTTCATATTTTTCAACTCTTTTCTCCAATTCATCCAATAATCTGTGTTTAATAGATACTCGGTTATCTCATATTTCCTTTCTATTTTCTCTCTACAAGTTGTAGGATTAAGTATATTATGTTTGAAACTCCTTGTCCCCATAGGTGTTATACAATTGTTTAATAAACTACTTACTGATGATAACTTTCCCTTGTAATGATTATCATCGAGTATATTTAATTGTTGTAAGCTATGGTTCGCTAGCAACATGCGTTCTGTTTTATTTTCGATAATAGGCTCTTGTAATTTGGTTACTAAATTCGCGTTGTGTTCAAATACAAAATTCAGTAAATAAACATAGCTTTGAATACCATAGACAAATTCCAACGTATTGTTCAAAACCGAATTGGCTATGATTGGACTAAAAAAACGATTGATTATTTCTTGCTGGTATGTTTGTTTTTCCGCATTGTTTATTCTTTTATCGGAATAATCCAATCGATGAATCTTCTTACTTTCTATATTCACGTAATGAATAACGTCGTTTATCTTGTTTTCTTCCAAATTAGAAATAATAATTGTTTCGCTCGGATTGTAAGTGCTGATAAATCGTTCCAATTCATCATATGTGGTCGGATTGTGAGCATTTTCTGTAGTTAATTCATAGAATGTGTTTTTTCCTGTAAAAATATCAATAGATGACATTCCAATCATGATATTTCCGGTTTTATTTAATGTATTTCTCTCTCTCTTATGAATCCAAATACAAGATATGTTATTTGATATTTCGTCGTTATTAACTGAAAAAAAGGTTCCAGGAGAGAAAATACCGGTTAAACTTCTCGTAGTATTCGCTGCTGGAGCATCTTGACTATATACGACCGCCGTGTAGCCAGCATTTTGAATTTTTTCAACGTATTTTTCAATAATATAATCGCGAAACCCTAACATGAGCGTCGTTTCATTTTTATTAGCAGATGCTAATTCTGTAAAACGTTTAAAATCGATTACTTGTTCTTCGACAATTTCTTTGGTTTTTCCATTCACTTGGGTATATACTTCATAAAAGGCACCTACTTGAAAAAGAAGAATTGTTTTTTCACCGTATTTCTCTCTGTATTCATCTCTCAGTTGAAAATATTGTTTTAACATTGCCATTATCCTAATAAATATAAATAAGATGTATTTATATTTATTAGTTATTATTTATTTCTTCATGTGGGTGTAATATAATACTAGGAGCGTAGAACTATACTACCCTTTATTAAAGGCATATACACTTCTGTATATATCTGTATTTACTGTTGTTTTTAACTGCGCCCAATTATTCTTATCAATATAAAGAGAACCATTATCTGCGAACACGAGCTGAAGAGAAGGATATGCGTCAGTAAATAATGGTATATTATACATGTAATGTTTTTTGGTAATATTCCATATATCTTTACTCTGTTTTACCGAATTATAAAAATAGGAATTAGCTTCAAAATTTATATGGTTTTCTACGCGTATTTTTTCTAGTTCAGCAAACTCTCTTATTTTATTTTTGCGTTCTGGTATATCAATACTAGCTGTAATTAATTTGAAAAACAATGTAGTTGTTGGATAATCTGTTGTTTTTTGCGCTGAAACAAATTTATTCGCTTCATACTCATATAATTCTTCATTATCCGGATCACTTACTCTATAATTATCATCGCTCATTTCATATACATATATGTTTGTATATGCGCCGGTTGTTTTATTAAACTGTATAGGTTTGTAAGCATATGTACTGTTAGATTCATTCGTTTTTATGTTTCTCAATTTCATTTTAAATCTTGTAATTAATTCTCTTTGAAAAGAGTTAGCTAAAGACGTTTTACTTTCTGCTATTGTATCACTTATTTTTGCGTGTTTAGCTTTATTATTAGCATCTGTTTTACCCTGTATTTTGGCAGCCTCTGATGCGTCTTTAACTTGCTTTGCGGTCTCTTTAGCGGTTTGTTTAGTATTAAGTTCAGATTCTTTATCTTTTTTATTATCTAGAAGAGTTTCTTTTAAAGCATCCGCACTATCTTTATCAGCATTGAGAGTTATTTTTAACGCATTAGCTATACTTTTTTTAGAATTTTGAGCTCTGTTCTTTGCATCTCTTTCTCTTCTACAATCATTTGGATACCAAAAACACTTCCATGATTCCCATGCATTGGAAAACCAGGCGCCGATTGCCTTTAGTGCTTTACCAACAGCCTTCAATACTTCTTCAACCTTCTTTTTAATGTCTTCTGCTATCTGTAGTAATTTTTTACCTACTTCTATAAGATCCTTTCCTATTTTATCTAATTCTTTTTTAACATTATCATATACTTCAACCGCTCCTTTATACAAAGCAGAGTCTTTTCCAAATGTATCATTTAGGGCATCATATGCTTCATTAGCAATTGCTACAGCTGCTTTTCCGACGTCTTTAATACCATCCGCAATTGCTTTAAGACCATCTCCTATAGCACCTATAGCATCACTTATTGCGCCAACAATAGCTTCTGCTATATCACTTACTAATTGTTCTACAGCCTCTACATCTATACCCAACGCGTCAGCTACCGAATTCCACGCCTTGTCTGCTACTGCTGCCGCATCTTCAAAAAATTCACCCACGACCGCGACAGCATCTTCAACCGCATCACCAATAGCATTAGCTATATCAGTTATTCCTTTCATGACTCCTTGAAAAAATTTTGCAAATATATCGTATAAACTAGCGCTTGGGTTTATTAATGTATAAAGAAAATACAACAAATTACTACTTATCGTACATACACCGGATAATACTTCTTTTAATACATTTAAATCACTACCAGAAAATTCCTTGGCCGTCATTTCTTTAATAGAAATTATAAATCCTCCTAACGCATATGTTATTTCAGAGGGATCCGGGAAACTTGTCACAAAACGCAACACATTTTCCAAAACTTCACCTAGGTTTAAATTACCGAAGCTATAGCTACCCCCTAATATATAAGCCATTCCTGTATTCATGATCCCTATCATCTTTTGTAATGTATATATCTGTAACATAAAGTATAACCCCACTTCTATAAGTAAATTATAGCTATGAAGTGGTAATCGATCGGTAAATTGTTCTCCGACTTTAGGTTTAGCTGTGGCACTACCAGTGCCGTAATAAAGACCTTTTATGGCATCATCCGTATTACTATTAAACATTTCTTCGGTTAAATGATCAAATCGGTCTCTAGGTGAAGTAATATAATCTGCACCGCCTTCGGTTTTTGTTGGAGTGCTACCTGATATTCCACTATAGTTTGTAGTATCATTTCCATCTATAAAGACATCTAACAATATATACATTATATTCATGGTAAATGTTTTCAGCAAATCAGTAACTGTTTTTAAGAATCCGTCTGTACCGTATATTAAATTTATTACAGATTCTAATAATCCTTTCAAATTATCGGCAGTTGGTATTATAATCATAAGCATAGATTCAGCTATGTCAAGCATACTGTTAAATAACCCCTTGTATATATTCCAAATGCCATTTACAACATCTAGAGAGAATTTTCCAAGAATTTTATGTAAATTATTTAATAAATATATACCATTATTCACATTTACTTTAAATTTTTTTGTAATATACCCCATTACTTTCCACATTGAACTTGATACGTACATAGAATCAGCAAAAGCTTCTAATTTGTTTAATAAATCGAATGCTTCTTCTGTTTGATTTCCAGGACCAGCCAAAACCGTTTGATCTAGTCCAGAACCCTTGAATGCCGATTCTATTGATTGAATTGGAGATCCTGGTAATACAGCTCCAACCACACTTCCAAGTAAATCACCCATTGCTATTTGTAACATCATTGATAAATTAAATTCATGTCTGTTTTCCTCATTATATCTTCTCTGAGAAAGTTCATAGAAATCGGCAATTTCCTCAGCTACTTCTACTACACCACCTATTATTTCATTTCCGATATCCTCAACAAATTGAACACCTTCGGCTATTTTTAACTCTTCATAAATATCTTCACCTATGTCTATAAGTTTATTACCGATATCTGTATCTTCAGTCCTGCTAGTATCATTTACTACATCATTTAAATCTTTTATAGTATTATCCATCGTATTACCGTTTAAATTATCATTTGATACATCAGCAACTATATTTACAGCATAACTGTAATACGTTATTTTTGTTTTATTTTTCAAATGTATCTTATTCTGCGTATTCGCATCTAAATTATCTAATTGATAGTCGGAAAATGAAACATTATTATCACTTGGATCAGCATAATTAATAAATGTACCAGCTGATATACAATATTTGTTATCACCATCTTCATTATTGGGGGTTAATCCATTTATATAGGCAGTTAAGGTTTGTTCTAGATAATTATATAGAATAAAACCATAGTCTTTTGTTGATTCTGGTGTGTATAAATTATTACTTAGATCAACTGACGGTAGTGGTAATGTGATATTGCCAAATTGTAAAATATCACCTACTTTTATCGGGTAGGCTGTCCAATCAGAGGCGTCAGGTACTAATGGTATTTTTTCTAAAATCGATTCTCTAAACTTGTGTGTTTGAAGTAAATTACTAATCATAGTTACTATTCTATTTTTCCTATTATCCATTGCTATACCAGATACGTCTCTAACTTGGCCAATCAGTTTCATTTTAGTGTCATCTCTGATAAAATCACTACAAGACATTTTAGTATTTGATTTATTCATTTTATATTGTGAGTAATGTATGCTTTGACCATTGGTATTAACAGAACTAGTAACTTTAGATTTTTTGCTTTTTACTGACGGTGGTAATAGAAACGACCATGTTCTATCACTACTTATAATAGGAATAAGATTACCGTCCAAATCCTTTATAAACGCACCATCTGAATCAGTCTGATATAAAAAACTATTAATCTCAGTTCTATAGATATTAGTGAGCTCCCTATGAAGTAATCGCATACTATTATTCTTCCAACGTTGTAATATTGTTTGACGAAAAGTTGTAGTATCATAGTTTGGGTCTAAATGTTCGTAAGCATCTTTTAACCAAGCAATATCATTATCAATAAATGTTTTATTAATTTCTTCACGCTGGAAATACGAATCAACAAACTGCTTTACAGTTTTCTCTAAAATAAGAACGCCTGATCCATCTAGGTCTAAATATACGCTATCAATCTTTGTTTCAATCCCATTGCTATTTTTTTTATAAAGAAATACTTCTTGTATAGTTGTTACCGGAATAGTGGTTTTACTTAAAACTTCCCCAACAAATTCACTAACAATATTTATATATTGAATATCATCAAACTTAGTCTGATATAGATTATTCGTAGTAAAATTATTATAACTTACATCGGTGTTATTTGATATATCCGCAATATCAAATTTATAATCTACATAATCTAGGGTAGTATTTGACAATTCTACCATATATATATATATATATA